>FWWL01001366.1_pt1 | contig 58657 bp, 55 predicted proteins | sample 2228331 | NCBI WGS metagenome assembly FWWL01 (sample SAMEA103939775, study PRJEB20133) | metagenome
GTTGTTTGACCAGGCTACCCAGCTATCGTTGGGCGCATTTATCGTCCTTCTAGCATGCTTGGCGACATGAACAAACATAGGTTCTCCGCATACGGCCGACAGCCAGGGGGCGGTTTCATCTCCGATTTGTTGCAGCTTGGGTCTTACAGTCTCGATTAAAGCTTGCATCCGGGGTTCAAGGCCTGGAATTGTAAAAACATCAAAGTCTTCTGCTGTAAAGATTAGAAATGTCACGAAATGAACCTCCTAGAAATAAAAGCGTCTGAAAAGAATCGGAATACTTGAAACAACATTATCTTACCGTACACGAAATGAGGGAGGAAGGCAAACGTTGTCGAATGGGCGTTAAAGAGTGGTTAGTCATGCTATACTTGGATAGTCTTGGTAAGTTATAATGAATTCAAACTGGATGTTGTCACAACAAGGGGCGCGTCTTACCTAAAAAGGGGAACGAACGATGGGGAAACGTCGGATTGCCAAAAGTCTTGCCTTCACGCTAGTGATGGGCGTTTGTTTTACGGCTGGAGCTTACGCGGATGATGCATTAGTTAAAGTGGAAGCTTATTTACGGCCGGATTTTACAGTGAAGGTTAATGGGAGAGCAGTTGCTCTGCCTGATCCGCCGCTCATTTATAACAACAGCAGCTATTTACCTTTAAAAGTTTTAGGCCTGTTATTAGGCGCAGAAGTCAATTGGGACGAAGCGACGAAGTCGATTCTAGTCTCTCCGAATCCTTCAGGTGGCGTTCCTGGAGGCCAGAATCCAGGGAATCCAGGCGAATCAGGACTTGGGTATAGAGAAATCAAACTGGGGGATGTCATTCGGTATAACTTGATCTACAATAACGTGAGTTATCCCGCACTGGCTAATCTGATAGGCAGCTCCGCTTATTTCCGCTGGTCGGATCTTCAGTTGATGCCCTTTGATCTTTCTGGAGTTATCCTTCACACTGAGAAGGCAACGAAGGAAACGTATGTCCATGTAGATCAGGTCATTCCCAAATGGGGCGGAAAAGTAACAATGGGAATCAAGAATGAGCCTATTTATACAGGAAATTATACACCCGGACAGCGAAAGTCAATTGAAAGCTTCTTCGGAACCCATCTAAACGCATTTACAGTCCAACAGCTCGCAGAGAATGAATATTTTGCCTTTGTTCAGCGACCAGACAAGAAATACGTAGGCTACACGTTGAGATTAACGCCTTTCTCAGATGATTACTGGAGTGTATCAGGCGCCAGTCAAACCGAGTACTCAAATACTCCTTAATACGATACATTTTTCGCTCAAGAGCAGATCTTGGGTGATTTTTTTATGGGAAAAAATCTAGTTCATAATGGGGGATATGTATGAAATGCTCGGTGGGAATTGGACAGCTTCCCAAAGGCATCTCGTTAGGAGTCAATCGTAGACCTGGATACCGCTTAAAGGTGGAGCATAGACGTGCAGGGAAACGGTTCTCTTATCGGTAAGGTTAATCATTTGATGGATTTGGTTATGCGCAGCAATGAACAGCTGGTCCTTCTCCACACATTGCTCTTCATAAGGATGGATCGAACCGGATTCGTTTTGTGAATATAGGGTATTGGTAAGTTGGCCTTCCAACACAAGAGCGGCACCGATCGATTGACCGTGGTCATGAATGCGAGTGGTAGTAAACGCTGGTAAGTGGACTAATATGACTTCTAGATAGTCGTTCGCAAATAAAACCTTTCTTCCGTAAGAGTGCTCTTCAGGTTGAGGGATATCCGATGCTAGCAGATGCCCTTGCTCACCTAACATTAAAAGGGCCTCGATTAGTTGCTCGCTTGTCGGCTCACTTATCGAACGAATTGCTGGGGTTATACAATCGGATAACAAATTCATTACAGCCTCCTATTCATCAGAAAAACATATGAATTTCATAAAAATATCTTATGATTAGCACAAGAAAAGTGTACCTTTGTTTTCTTAAAAGGGTTATGGCTTAAATGATTTTTTTTGTGAAATGGTCAAGTTTTGGCCTATTAGCCTAGTTGCAACAAATCTCAACTAAGAGTGTTGGACTTTCAGAGATATGATAACAATTCTCATAAAATTGACAACGATAATCCCATCCAACCATCCCCCAACTGCACAAATATACGCTTACCCAAACCAAACTTGGCCTTCCATCTATTGGTCAAGTTTTTTATGCTTAACCTGTTCCCGAACTTGTATTTGCTCAAAAAGATCGGGCTTTTTTTATTGATTTATTGAAAAAATAATCAATAATCCAAGTTGCTAAAACATAAAATTCATAATAAGATAAAGGTAAGAAACAAAGTTGTCTGAACATTCTGTCAAAGAGTCCCCTTTTACTGACAACTGGTGAAAGAAGTCTTTCCAGATCTTTCGGTCGTTTCTTACGCTGTACATGGTTGGAATTCTGTAAGGAGGGGATTGCCGTGAACAAGAGTTACGAGGTGGAGTATTGCAACTTGGAGTTGCGTTTTGATCGCCGGCAAATCCGCAATTTCATCAAGGCGTTGATTCAAGTAGGGTACTCTCTGTATTGGAATGAGAACGAACATAATTTCATCATTTCGATCCGCTCTGGACGTAAGCTAATCAAGCTCCGCTTTCAACGTCTCGGCGATCGATACAAAATCGTAGGCGATTATTCGTTCAAGGATGAGAAGCTTGCTGAGCTAATGGAAAAGATGATTGGAGACACTCGCGGTCATGCTATTGTGAAACGGTTCAAGGATCGCCAGATTCTGATCGAGAACATCATGTTCGGAGAGATTATCCGTATGGTGGAAATCTCGGGTGTAGAGCATAAGGTATTGTTCCAGAAAGAACCTGTTGTTACGATTGAAGAGATTATTCAAGCCTTCAAATCGAAGCGAGCCGAGGAACGTGCTGCAGTTGTGCGACTGGAGCTGGATTATGAATTATCCGTGCTTCAAGATGCCTTAGTGGCAGGTGAGGAGGAAGCCGTATCGGCAAGCAAAGAACGGCTTATGGGATTACGCGAAGAAATGATTCAGTTGGAGCTATAAGAATGAGAATGGAGATTATTGGTGAGCGAGAACCGTATGGATGAGACGCCCCTGTCAGCATTAGGCAGAGGGCGTTATTTATGTCTGCATTATAGCTTACAAATAGCTTTTCCAAGTCACGGATTCACTAGCTTTTATGATCTTGTTAACGTGTGCACGATATGCTATGATCGAAACGATAGAGGTGGTAGCATGACGGTTACGATCAAAGATATTGCCAAACTTGTGGGCGTCTCTCATACAACAGTATCCAGAGCGCTGAATGACAGTCCGCTCATCCAGGAAAGCACGAAACAGAAGATCCGAGCTATTGCCGCGAGTATGAATTATACACCCAACTACAGCGCCAAGAGTCTGGTGCTAGCACGTTCCTTTCATATCGGGTTGTTTTTCTCGACGCTTGATGAAGGAACGACAGCCGGATTCTTTCATGAGACGGTGTTAGGCGCCCATAGCGCACTCAAGCATCGGTATCATCTGATTGTGAACGGTATTGACAGCTATAACGGCTCGTACACGTCGGTTACGGGTCAGAGCTTTGACGGAATTATTGTTATGAGTCAGAGCCATGATGACGAATCCTTCATTCGTCATGTATGGGATAAGGGCATCCCGTTAGTCGTCATTAATCGGAACACCGAGCCTCTTCCTATTGTGAATGTGCTGTCTAACGATGAGGCTGGGGTAATAGGTGCTGTAGAGCATATGATTGAACACGGGCATAAGCGTATTGCAATTATTGAAGGGAAAGCAGGGTTTCAATCTTCGCACGTACGTAAGAACGGTTTTTTGAAAGCTATGGCCAAGCACGGGTTAGAAGTGTTAGAGGAGTACCAGGTAAAAGGTAATTATGATCTTGAAAGCGGTTATGCTGGCATGCAGAAGTTGCTTCAATGTGATCCTTTGCCAACGGCCGTATTCTGTTCTGGCGATGAGCTGGCTGTTGGGGCGATGAGGGCTGTGTCGGAGAGCGGCTTACGGATACCAGAGGATATATCCATTGCAGGTTTCGATGACAATGTGTTTTCTGCTTTTTTATCTCCATCGCTAACTTCAGTGAAGCGCCCTGTCGAGAGAATGGGTAGAATCGCGGCAGAGAGCTTGCTGCGCGTCATTGGTGAGAGACTGCAAAGTCCGGAAACCATTCAAGTGGAAACCGAGCTTGCTGTAAGACAATCTGTAGGTCCCAGGGTAGGATAACAACATTACAAAGAAAAGGGAGGCTTTACATCCATCATGAGCATATTACGTTCCTTGCTGCAGGACATTCCCATTCCCCAGATGGTGAGAATTCGCCAAAAGTTTGATGGCTCCATCATCGAAGATCACATTGCTGCTTTGCAGAATGAGTTTAAGAAGCCAGGAACTATCGATCTAATCAAACCTGGTCAATCCGTTGCGGTAGCAGTAGGCAGCCGCGGTGTTGCCAACATTGCAGACTTTACAAGAGTAACGATCGAAGCGATTAAAGATGCAGGCGGCGAACCTTTTATCGTTCCTTGTATGGGAAGCCATGGAGGAGCCACGGCAGAAGGTCAGGCTGATGTGCTGCACCATCTTGGGGTAACCGAGGAAGCAATGGGGGCTCCTATTCGTTCTTCCATGGAAGTTGTCAAAATTGATGAACTGCCGAATGGTCTGCCCGTATATGTGGATAAGCTTGCGTCTGAGGCGGATGCGATTATCGTGATCAACCGAGTTAAGCCTCATACTGCTTTTCGCGGACCGATCGAGAGCGGCATCATGAAGATGATTGCCATCGGGCTCGGCAAGCAGAAGGGTGCAGAAGCTTGTCATCAGCTTGGCTTCAAATACATGGCTGAGAATGTGCCTGCAATGGCCCGGATCATGATTGAGAAGCTGCCGATTCTGTTCGGGGTAGCGTTAGTTGAGAACGCTTATGACCAGACCTGTGTGGTAGAGGTTCTTACGGCTTCTGACATTGAAGAGCGTGAAATTGTATTGCTGGAAGAGGCGAAGTCACGGCTGCCAAAAATTTTGTTCGACCAGATCGATGTATTGGTCATTGATTACATCGGCAAAAATATTAGCGGTGACGGAATGGATCCTAATGTTACCGGCCGGTATCCGACCCCCTATGCGCATGGCGGACCCGATGTATCTAAGATGATTGTGCTGGACGTAACAAAGGAAAGTAAAGGTAACGCCAACGGAGTCGGTACAGCGGACTTCACAACCCAACGGTTGGTGGATAAGATGGATCGAGACGCAACTTATGCGAACGGTCTTACTTCAACGGTCTGCGCTCCAACCAAGATTGCGACAACACTTGAGAACGACTTCTATGCGATCAAAGCAGCAGTAAAGACTTGCAACATATTGGATTACACCAAATGCCGCCTTGTACGGATCAAGGATACGCTTCATCTGGGAGAGATTGAGATCTCAGTTAACTTGCTGGAGGAAGCCAGACAGCATGCAGATATAGAAATTCTTAGCGAGCCCTATGACTTCAAGTTTAACAGCGAGGGGAATTTAGCCTAATGAATTCGGGAAAGTCTAATACTTCCAAACGTTATGTGATCGCAGTAGATCTCGGTACGACAAGTACCAAAACATTGGTAATTGATCGAGATGGCCGGGTGTTAGCTTCACATGCGATTGAATATCCGCTTCATACACCGAGTCCGGATAGAGCGGAGCAAGATCCGCTTGAGATATTCTCCGCTTCTATCCGCGGGATAGCCGCAGTAATCAACAAGGCGGGCATCCACGGCAGTGAAGTGTTATGCGTCTCCTACAGCTCTGCGATGCACAGCCTGATTGCGGTAGATCGTGATCTTACCCCGCTCACCCGCTGCATCACTTGGGCGGATAATCGGAGTGTTGATTATGTTGCAAAGCTGAAGCATGAGATGAACGGCCACGATATCTACTTGCGGACAGGAACCCCAATCCATCCTATGTCTCCGCTGCTCAAGCTGATGTGGTTCAACGATAATGAGCCGGAGCTGGTTAGCCGGACGTATAAATTTATTGGGATCAAGGAATTCGTTCTCGCCAAGCTGTTCGGTAAGTTCGTGATCGATTATTCGCTTGCAAGCGCTACGGGGTTGTTCAACCTTAGGGAGCTTGACTGGGATGAACGAGCTCTTCAAGCTGCTGGCATTGCCAGGGAACAGCTGTCCGAGCCGGTCTCCACAACGTATATTCTGCAAGGCTTAACACAAGCATACGCTGCAGATACCAGTCTGCCATCAGACACTCCATTCGTGATAGGAGCTTCGGATGGAGTGCTAGCCAACCTGGGAGCAGGTGCGTTCGAGCCAGGCGTATACTCGGTTACGATTGGGACAAGCGGAGCTGTACGTGGAACCGTACGCGAGCCTTTGACCGATCCGGAAGGACGCTTGTTCTGTTATGCGCTCAAGGAGGATTTCTGGGTTGTCGGAGGGGCTATTAACAACGGCGGAATTATGTTCCGTTGGGTTCGTGATCAGCTAGCTACTCTGGAGGCTGAAGAAGGCCGCAAACGCGGTATGGATCCTTATGACTACTTAACCGAAATTGCTTCAACGGTTCATGCAGGCTCAGACGGGTTAATCTTCTTGCCGCTATTAGCGGGAGAACGCGCTCCTTACTGGAACGCTAATGCTCGCGGATTATTCTTTGGCTTGTCTTTGTTCCATGAGAAGAAGCATATGATTCGTTCAGTTATGGAAGGTGTCATGTTCCGAATTCATTCTGTCGTGCAGGCTCTGGAGGATGTAGGCGGCCCTACCAAAGAAATACGCGCATCAGGCGGATTTGCCCGCTCCTCCTTTTGGCTCAGTATGATGGCTGATGTTCTTGGCAACCCGGTAACGGTTCCTCCGTCTGTGGAGAGCTCCGGTCTTGGAGCAGCACAGCTGGCTCTTCTCGCAACTGGAGAAACACGAGACTTCTCATCCATCCATGAATGGGTGAACGGCGGAGGCCGATATGAGCCGAATGCGACAAACACACACATCTATAACCAATTAACGCCTATCTATAGACAGGTGTACAAGCAAATGAAAGACCCATTCGATGCGATTGCCGCCTTTCAGAAGAAATATGCTGGAGCCGGCACCCCTAAATAGCATTTAAAAACGGAGGGATACGAACGATGAATTTATTTGATCTTTCAGGCAAAACAGCGGTAATTATCGGAGGGAATAGCACACTAGGCGGCTCAATGGCTGTCGCATATGGCGGGTACGGTGCCGATGTGGCGATCGTAGGCAGAAACTCGGAGAAAAGTGAAGAGGTTGTACGGAAGGTAGAGGAGACAGGCGCTCGTGCCAAGAGCTTCACCGCAGACACTACAAGTGCGGATGATTTGAAGCGTGTGCTTGCTGAAGTGTTGGATTGGACAGGCCGAGTAGATATCCTGATGAATTGTCCGGGCAAGAATAGTCCAACTCCTTTCTTCGAGCTTACAATGGAAGAATGGGATTCGATTATGGATGTGAATTTGAAGGGTGTTGTACTCGCTTGTCAAATTTTCGGGAAACATATGGTTGATCAAGGCGAGGGCGGCAGCATTATTAACATCTCATCGGTTTCTTCTGAGCCACCATTGTCGAAGGTATTTACATACTCGGCATCCAAAGCAGCCGTTAACAGCGTAACGAAGTTCCTTGCTAGAGAATTCGCTCCTGCACGTGTACGAGTGAATGCGATTATACCAGGCTTCTTCCCGGCCGAACAGAATCGCAAGATTCTTTCCCCTGAGCGTACAGCTTCCATATTAGGACATACCCCAATGAATCGTTTCGGCGATCCGCAGGAATTGCAAGGGGCGGCTGTATATTTGGCTTCTGAAAAAGCCTCTGGATTCGTAACAGGAACATTGCTTCGAGTAGATGGTGGATTTGGGGCTATGACAATTTGATCGTTATAGGCTATTATATCTAGAGAGACAATCATACAAGATAAGGTGGAATCAGAACAATGGCTAAGCAGCAGATTGGTGTTGTCGGACTTGCAGTAATGGGTAAAAACTTGGCATTGAATATCGAAAGCCGGGGCTTCACAGTTTCCGTGTTCAATCGTTCGCCTGAAAAGACAAAAGATTTGTTAAATAACGAAGCAAAAAGGAAAAACCTGGTAGGTACGTACAGTGCTGAAGAGTTTGTGCAATCCCTTGAATCTCCGCGCAAAATATTGTTAATGGTTATGGCAGGCAAGCCGACTGATGATACCATTAACCAACTCTTACCTTTGCTGGATGAGGGTGATATTCTAATCGACGGAGGAAATGCTTATTTTCCAGATACGCAACGTCGCAACAAAGAATTGGCTGCCAAGAATATCCGCTTTATCGGCACAGGTGTGTCCGGAGGCGAAGAGGGCGCATTGAAAGGTCCTTCGATTATGCCTGGGGGACAAGAAGATGCTTATAAACTCGTAGAACCTATTCTGACTGCTATCTCTGCTAAGGTAGGGGATGACGCTTGCTGCACATATATTGGACCAGACGGCGCAGGCCATTATGTGAAGATGGTGCACAATGGGATAGAGTATGGCGATATGCAGCTAATCTGTGAGGCTTATCATTTACTGAAGGATGTCCTTGGACTGACTCCTCAGGAGCTGCATGAAACATTTGCAGAGTGGAACAACGGCGAGCTGGATAGCTATTTGATCGAGATCACGGCTGATATTTTCACCAAAGTTGATCCGGATACAGGCAAGCCGATGGTAGATGTGATTCTTGATAAAGCAGGGCAAAAAGGTACTGGTAAGTGGACAAGCCAAAGCGCATTGGATCTCGGAGTTCCGCTGTCCATCATTACCCAATCTGTATTCTCACGGATGCTTTCTGCGATGAAGGATGAGCGCGTTGAAGCAAGCAAGCTGTTAAAGGGTCCGCAGACGAAGGCGGCTAGTGTAGACAAGCAAGCATTCATTGAAGCTGTACGTAAAGCCTTGTATGCCAGTAAAATTTGTTCCTATGCACAAGGCTTTGCACAAATGCGAGCCGCTTCAGAAGAGTACGGATGGGATTTGAAGTATGGGAATATCGCTATGATCTTCCGCGGCGGCTGTATTATCCGTGCAAGATTTTTGCAAAACATCAAGGATGCATACGATCGCAATCCTGAGCTTCGCAACCTGCTCTTGGACGATTACTTCAAGGATATTGTAGAGAACTATCAGGATGCATGGAGACACGTAGTTACAACCGCTGTTGCAACGGGTATTCCTGCTCCAGGCTTCGCTTCCGCGTTGGCTTACTATGACAGCTACCGGACCGAACGTCTCCCAGCCAACTTGCTGCAAGCACAGCGCGACTACTTTGGAGCACATACGTTCCAAAGAGTAGACAAAGAGGGCAGCTACCACTTTGAGTGGATGAAGAACTAATTTTTTCCAGATGGACGAGGAACATATAAGCCGTGTGCTGCTTCCTGCAAACATACCCGCAGGCGATCGGCCTCTTGACCGCCGAAAGGTCCGCGGTGAAGCAGCATCGAGGCGGCTTCAGCGAAATGTTGAAAGTTTTTGAGCAGTCGTGGCTGAGTCAGATCCAGAAGTCGGGGATCTCCATCAGCCACCTTTTTTTTGACAAATTCGAGCACCCAGATTACGTCTTCTTTGCATAATGGATGATCCGGACCTAAGATCCGTTCTAACCGGTCGTTGCTGGATGGGGGAACAGCTTGCTGCATAAGCGGCTTCACTCCTTTAGAGGGATGGAATTCCCTCGACTATTATTCATCATTACTATTCAAATTAGGATTTATTCACAAAATTTTGGTAAATCAACAAATGTAGGTTCATTGTCACTCGGAAAGGTACATGTTATGATAGTCGAAAACCACAAGGATGGACGGTAGAAATGTCACGTAAAGTCATTATTTTAATAGGTTTTATGGGTACCGGGAAATCAACAGTCGCACTTGCGCTTGCAGATAAACTCGGCTGGAGGAAAGTGGATATGGATTCGGCTATTGAAGCAGATCAGAACAGTTCAATTCCTGATTTGTTCACAAGTCGCGGGGAAGCCTACTTCAGAGAGGTAGAAACGAATGTTCTGATACGTACTCTTCAAGGTCCGGATCAATTGATCGTATCTACTGGAGGAGGAGCGGTATTAGCTGAGAAGAACAGAGCAATCATGATGGAAGCCGGGCTTGTTGTTGCCTTAACAGCAACCGAGCAGGCGATTCTAAGCCGAGTTAAGAACGACCCCAATCGCCCGCTGTTGAAGGGAAATGCGGTTGTTGCTGTACCAGCGCTTCTCGAGGCTCGCAAGCATGCTTACGATTTCGCCCATTTGAAGATTGATACAACGGATAAAAGTGTAGAAGGAATTGTCGATATCATAGTTTCTCATATTAAGTGAGCAAACAAGTCCGAACTTTATCCATGTTCAATACTGCTTACTACCAATCCAGCATACCGCCTGCCATATTCTTAAGTCCTGTAACTCCTACGGATTGCAGGTATTGACAAGCTTTGCCGCTGCGATTGCCGCTTCGACAGATCATAATGATCTCATCGGTTCTCTCGATCTCATCCAGACGCTCAGGCAATTCGCCTAGACGAATATGCTTTGCTCCAGGGATCATCCCAGATGCTACTTCCTCATCTTCTCGTACATCGATCATATTGAGGTGTTCACCATTAGCTAATCGTTGTTTAATTTCTTCCGGTGTAATGATCAGAATTTCATTGCTCACTTGCAATAACCTCCCTAAATGCAGCCGCTATGGGCAGAGTTAATTAACCTTGACCTTCCTTCCGATATTAAAAGAAGAATCAACTGATCAAGTCAACCAATTCCAAAACGAAATTCACTATGGTACACTGACAGTAAACCTTTAGGTATCAATCATTTGTAGCACAGTTTGAGCATGAACAGAGAGAGGGATTACATACATGAAAGCATACGTAACACCGACGGCATCTTTGCAAGGGGAAATCAACGCGTTATCATCCAAAAATTATACGACCCGCTATATGTTAATCGGAGCTCTTGCCGAAGGAACCAGCACAATCCTGTACCCGGCTCACAGCGAAGACAGTGACGCCATGCGCAGATGTATTCGAGACCTAGGCGCTGAGCTCCATGAGAATGATGAGATCATGACGATTAAGGGTTTTGGCAAATACCCGCGTAATGTGAAAGAACTGGATGTAGGCAATGCCGGAGCTGTATTGCGTTTCCTCATGTCAGTAGCTGCATTCTGCCCTGACGTGACATTCCTCAACAAGTACCCGGATTCCTTAGGTAAACGTCCCCACAACGATTTGATTCAAGCCTTGCAAGGCATGAACGTTCAGGTTGATCATAATGACGGACGTCTTCCTATTACTATACGCGGCGGCAATCCTAAAGGCGGACGTATTCAGGTATCAGGCAATGTTAGCTCCCAATATTTGAGCTCTTTGTTATTTATGACCCCGTTGCTTGATGAAGACAGCGAGATTGAAGTGCTGCATGATTTGAAGTCGAAGGTAGTAGTGGGTCAGACTCTTGAGGTTATTCGTCAAGCTGGCATTCAGCTAGAAGCCTCAGAGGATCTGATGCATTACCGTATTCCAGGCCGCCAGCGGTATGAAGCGAAGCAGTATGTTGTACAGGGAGACTACCCGGGCTCAGCTGCGGTTCTCGCTGCAGCCGCAGTTACGAACTCGGACGTACGTTTGCTTCGGCTTGAAGAGAACAGCAAGCAAGGAGAGCGGGCTGTCGTAGATGTACTTAGAGCTATGCAAGTTCCGCTCACACACCAAGATGGTATTGTACATGTAAAAGGGAACAGTCGATTGGTTGCCGGCGAATTCGATGGCGATCATTTTACAGATGGTGTATTAGCCATGGTAGCGGCGGCAGTCTTCGCGGAAGGAACCTCCCGTTTCTATAATGTAGAAAACCTGAGGTATAAAGAGTGCGACCGCATTACAGACTACTTGAATGAATTGCGTAAAGCAGGAGCTAATGTGGAAGAAAGACAGAGCGAGATTATTGTCCATGGTCGTCCAGAGGGTGTCGAAGGCGGAGTAGAGATTGATGCCCACTATGACCACCGCGTCATCATGGCACTGACTGTTGTAGGATTACGCTCCAAGCAAGGACTAGTCATTAAGGATGCTCATCATGTTGCTAAATCGTACCCGCAATACTTTGATCATTTACAATCCATTGGTGCTCGTGTGGAGTTGAAATAAAATATAGAAAAACGAGTGATGTATAAATGGTTCATGTATGGAATGTTGCCAAATATTCGTTCACATTGCTATTAATAGCGGGTCTGTTATTTTCGAGCGGTGTATTCAGTGTGCTGCTTTATGCAAAAATATCAGGGAAAGACGTGGAATGGTTCGCTCCTCCGTCTTCTGTGTTGGCTCACTCCGAAGCAATGGTACCGATAATAACGGCTACCCCTGTTCCGACACCTACACCGAAACCTCTGTCTGTGCTTATTGATGCACCAATTGTGAAACAGCTGCCTGAGCTGCCTTCTGGTTGTGAGATTACGAGCTTGACTATGCTGCTTCAATTCGCAGGTGTCAAGAAGGGGAAGATGGAGCTAGTTCCTGAAATGAAGAAGGATCCTACACCTATTGTTTACAAGGGAAATGCGATTAAATCGTGGGGAAACCCGAATGTAGGCTTTGTAGGAGAAATCTCAGCTAAGGGAAAAGGCTTTGGTGTTTTTCACGGCCCCATTATGGAGCTGCTTCAAAGCTATGTTCCAAGCGCAGTTGACCTGACTGGTTCTGCCTATGAAGTTCTGGAGAACCAGCTGGCAACAGGTGTGCCTTTAGTGGTATGGACAACAATTAATTTTGCGATGCCTGATTCTTGGGTAGAATGGGATACAGCGGACGGCAAGATCGTAACAACCTTTATGGAGCATGCTGTTTTGTTAGTCGGATATGATGATGTGAACGTGTATGTCAACGATCCTCTAAGCGGCAAGAAGAACATGCCAATCGAGAAGAACAGGTTCATTCAAGTGTGGGAAGTTATGGGTAAGCAAGCACTATCGTATACTCTATAAATGAAGGGTGGAACCCGCTAATGGCATTTGAGAACCCATCGCGTGAGGAAATCAAGCAATTGTTAACGGATAACAAGACCATCGCTGTTGTAGGATTGTCCGATAAACCAGACCGAACCTCCTATATGGTTGCGGAAGCCATGCAGGCCAAAGGGTATCGGATCATCCCTGTGAATCCAAATGCAACGAACATTCTCGGAGAGAAATGTTATGCTTCCTTATTGGATATTGAAGAACCGGTTGGAATCGTAAACGTATTTCGTCGCAGTGAGGATATTGGCCCTATAGCAGAACAGACTGTGCAAATGAAGCATAAGCCGAATGTATTCTGGCTCCAGTTGGGCATCATTAATGAGGAAGCGGGTCAATTGGTTGCAGAACAAGGCATTACGGTAATTATGGATCGCTGTATCAAGGTAGAGGATTCCATCCTCTTACCCAGAAAATAACACAGCATCAAACAGATTCCAGATATAAAACAGAACAGCTTCGACAAAACTATAAAGGCTTCGGTTAGGGAGAGGATGCAAAACTTTTCCCAAGCTGAAGACTTTTTCTTTTGTTATCGGAGGAATCCAATATGTATAATCAACAAGCGACTGGCTCATTCCGTAATTCTGGAACAGCCGGGTTTCAGAAGAGCTCCTTTGGATCCTCAAGCGGAGCAACTGCTTATCAGCCTGTAGGTTATGTAAAGTCCATGTACAAGGGGGGCAAACGCGGACAGGCAAGCCAAGAAGCTTACCAAAGTCCAGCGAGTGCTCAAGCTCGTATCGAAGCAGCCAATCAAGCAGCATTTCGACCTGGATTTAAGAGCAATTCGTTTAATGGAACTCCTACCTTTAACAATTCTTATCGATTTTAACGGAATATCACTTTAACCTCGAGGAGGGCATCGGATGCAAACCGGGAATACTACACCTAATCGCAATATGTTAACAGACAAAGAGTTGAACTACATGAAAGATTTTTTGTCATGGGAGCTGCTTGCAGTCAAAAAGTGTGAAGATGCAGCACAGGCATGCACGGATACGCAGATCCAAACCTTGATTCGACAAACCGGGCAAAAGCATCAACAGCATTACAATCAATTGCTGACACACCTGCAATAAGCTTCATACACCATCTGTTTAGGAGGAACAACCCATGGCAACTACAATTGCAATGCCGCAAACCGGACAGCTACCAACCGTCAAAGGTCCTCAGATGAACGATCGTGATTGGATCAATGACATTATGTCGTACGAGAAATATTTGACGAACGGTTATAACACAGGACTCAATGAAGCGCAAAATCCACAGCTGCATCAAACCGTTCAAGCTATTCTGAATGATGTTCACCAATCACAAGTTCAATTGTTCGATTGTATGTTCCAGAAGGGCTGGTATAAGATGAAAGCAGCCGATCAACAAGAAATTAGCCAAGCTTATACTCAGTTTACTGGTTACAAATCGCAATTCCCCACTGCATAAAACTAACAAGATCTCAAAATATACCCTTTGACATACTTCAATGTGTCGAAGGGTATATTTTTTGCTTTATTTAGTTGGATCTGCTCCGTTCATCATCCCGATCAGCAAACGGGGCGCGTTCGCGTCGATTTCGTAGGTTTATTGTGAATGAATCATATTCAATCGTAGAATTGTTCATCTAAATGATGAGTAGTCATGTTCTTTATAACACAAATATGAAATAATGAAAGCGCGTTCAGGGATGTATCCCGCCTATCCGAAGTTGTTGTAGAAATAACGGTACGCTCAGAAACCTGCGCGAGGGTCATAATCAATATCGTACGATTGGGTAAGAGGGCGTTTGGGGGTCGACAACGGAAGCGGTCGATCCGAAGAAGGGAGGCGCATATTCCTAAAATCTCATATACGGTTCAAATAACAGTCAAATATAATTAGAAATTCAAAAAAGAGAAGAGATGATAAGTGTGTTAGGCAGTCACATAAAAGAGCGGTTGCATAATGGACAGCGGGTGTACGGCACGCATTCGATCAGTTTCGGCAACCCCCTTTCCGCCAAGTGGAGTACCGGATTAGAACAAGATTTCGCATTCATATGCACAGAGCATATCCCGATTGACCGAACAGAAGTGGCGGCCATGTGCAGGCTGTATGCCGACAATGGGATTTCGCCGATGGTACGTATCCCTTATCCGGACAAGTATTGGGCGAATATGACGATCGAGGGCGGAGCCGAGGGGATTGTGGCTCCTTATGTGGAAACGGTCGAACAGGTAAAGGATTTGGTAGGGGCTGTGAAGTATCGTCCGATCAAAGGAAAGATTTTGCAGGATTTGCTTGACGGAACACGGCAGCCGAATGCCAAATTAAGCGAATATATGAACAAATTCAACCGGGATTTATACTTGATAATTGGCATTGAGAGCGTGGAGGCGATCAATCGTCTGGAATCGTTGATATCGATCGAAGGGGTGGATGGGGTATTTTTGGGGCCTCATGATATTACGTGTTCAATGGGAATACCGGAGGAGTACGACCATCCCGATTTCATTGCCCTAATCGTCGATGTCATTCGACGATGCAGGGCGTGCGGCCGAGGCGTCGGCATCCATATGGACTCTACCTTGGACATGTGCAAACCGTTCTTTGAAGCGGGAATGAATTTTATATTGAGCGGTGCGGACGAGACCAAAATGATCAAGTTGATTCGAGGCGAATTTCAGCTATTGAGACAACGTTATGGCGACAAGTTCGTTCCCTCCGGCAAGCTGGAAAATCAATCCGACCGGATCGTGTATTGAAAACTGGCAAAGGAAAAGATGAGCGATGTGAACACGGCGCTCCGAACCGCTGAGGAAGCCGCGATCAAGGCGATTCATGTCGCAATCGCAGCGGGAAGTATCAATGGAGGCGGGCGACAACCTTTCGTAGGAGAAAGAGCTTTTTTCAAGGAGGATGACATATGAGTCACGTTATGGTCGGCGCCGTCGATTATACGGGCCAACTGGATATGGTTCATTCCGGATTCATCGAATCGCCTGCTTGGTTCACAATCGTTTTACTGGAATGGGTCTAACGCGGTAGAAATAAGCAGATCTAGTAATGATGTTGCAAACTAAATCGCAGTGGATCATATTACTGGATCTAAGCTAGGCGACCGTATGGAATCGACTGCCCCATGAACAAAAAAAGCGAAGCATACTGGAGGACCACACTTATACAAATGCTGCTTTGCCGAGGACACCGGCAATGAGGATTCGGGAAGCGCTTTGGTGCGCTACGAGAGCGGGATGGACGTATCGTACACGCAAAATTTTGTCGTACGGCGCGAGGCGGGCTATCGCGGGGCCAGATTTATCGGTTACAAAGGGACGATGGAATTCGATTTCCGCAAAAATGAAATGAAGGTGTCCATGCACCATACCCCGCGAGTGGAGACGTATCAGATTCAACCGGGAGAATCGCATTATGGCGGGGATGCGGTGCTGGTCAAAAACTTCGCGGAGGTTATGCGTGGCGTCTCCTCATCGATCAGCCCGTTGGAGGCCGGCATGCAAAGCGTGCTGCTTTGCTTAAAGGCGAGAGAATCCGCAAGAACGGGCACGTTTCAGAGCATCGACTGGAATTTCTAGCCCTTTGCCGTCCTAACGAAAACAGTCTATTCTTATTCGGGATAGGCTGTTTTACATTTTTCTGCGGTTTGAATCGGGACATCATTGGAAAAAAGACGTTTGTCCATGTCATATTCCATGCACATCCGCTTCCCGAGGCGCGGTATTGATATCTTTCAGACTGTCGAGACATTCTCGACAGTCTGTGACAAACCCGCAGTTGTTTTTTACTACGGGTTTGTCTCGTCTTGCGGTGGTTGCCTGCACGCTTGTTCGATTGGGCGGTTATCCGCGCGCTCGGCGATGTTTTCCGGCTGAGCCGCGGCGATGGAGTTGCGGTAATGGTTGGGTGAAATACCGTATTGATTGCGAAAAGCGCGGTGAAAGTACGAATAGCTGCCGAAGCCGGACGTGTAAGCGATCTCTTCAAGCGTGCGCGTTGTGTTTCGCATCTGGTCGCGTGCGGTATGAAGCCGCACCTCTAGCGCGTAATCGATCATGCTGCGGGCAAAGGACGATTTGAAGATGTTGGACGCTTGCGACACCTTCAGTCCGACGTGCTGCGCCACGTCGTCCACTTTGAACGTAGAGCAGGCGTACTTGTTGATGTAATACTTCATCTGTTGTGCGATCTGCAATTGACTTTTCGACAGGTAAGGATTCGAATTGATGGATCGGTCGATGTAGATGCATAAGGTGCGGAGCAAATAGTCCGAAGCTTCCCCCCGGTCGTCACTCATCTGATATTGCTCCAAGACGATTTCCTTGAACATCGCGAGCAAGCTTTCGTTTAGCTTCAAGTTGATCTTCTGCGGACGTTTCTTCGCGTTCCACCACGTTTCCAGCCAAGGTCCCTGACAAAATAAATAATAGTTGGCGTTGCACGATTCTTCCGCTTTGGTGTAATTCGGATCAAACCAAAATTCCGTGACCTCCCCCGGTCGAAACAACAGCAAATCTCCGGAAGTCATGACCTGCCACATGCCGTTGACCAACACCTTGCATTGCCCTTCCACCTGAAGCCGCATGTAGTAGCTTCGGAATGTGAACACCCCTTTTCTCTCGAAAGGTTTGCGATAGTACGCGTAGTAGGCGGACAGCACTTCCGCAGCTGGCGTATGATCGTTGTTTGGCATCACGGACCCCTCTCAATCGTCGAAACTCGCAAATGAATCGTACGATAGGTCATCTTTTTCCTGCTTCTTCATGTTCATTATAGCACAAACAGGGCATATTGGAATTGTCATAATAGCAATACGTTGCTAGAAACGAAATCGTACAATCAGGGATGAATGGTGCGGTGAAGTGCAATACCACAAGACCAAGATAAGGGGGAACGACAGGTGAGAACTACGGAATTGTTCGAAGCGCCCGCCGGCTTGCTTAGCAAACGGATAAACGAAAATGACCGTTTGAATGTTTGTGATTTCACTCCGGGTTGGCACGCGGCATTCGGGAAGCTGCTGGGGACAGGCGCGGTTGTCGGCTACGACGCCGATGACAACAGGAATCGTTTTACTCAGACCGCATACTCTGTATTCGATAAGGATTCGAATAGCTGGTCGGAGTGGGAACAGCTTTTACTGCCGGAGCCGTTTGTCGGTGCGGTCGCCGGCTGTACACAGCGGTATGATCTGCCGAATGGCGATATTCTGCTCCCTGTTTATTTCCATGATGGAGGTGTTCCGTATCTGTTTCTGAACCCTACCGATAAAACTTCCCAATACCGCAGCACGGTATTGAAATGTCGATTTGATGGAAGCGCGTTGCGTTTCGGCGGGGACGGTAACGTTTCAAGCAAACGACTGGGATTTCTAAGGCGACTGCCCGCGAGTTGCGGAGAGGAGAATGAGGGCAATGAAACTGGCGTTTATCGGATTAGGAAATATGGGGCTGCCGATGGCGGACAACTTGCTGAAGGCCGGTCACGACGTGTATGGGCTGAACCGCAGCAAGGCGAAGGAGCGGGCGTTCGCGGCAGCGGGCGGACGGATCGGCCGTTCCTTGCCGGAGCTGGCGGCAGAGGCGGACGTGGCGATGACCTGCCTGCCGATGCCTGCGGACGTCGAGGAGGTATACCTCGGCAACGCGGGTGTCGTCGCCCATGGCCGGCCGGGGCTGACTCTGATCGACTTCAGCACCGTATCGCCGGCGCTGAACCGGCGGATTAGCGAAGCGGCGGCGGCGCGAGGCATGACGTACCTGGATGCGCCGGTGAGCGGCGGCACGGTCGGAGCGCAGGACGGAACGCTGACGGTGATGGTCGGCGGCGATGAGGCTGCCTTCGTCCGGGTGCGGCCGCTGCTGACGGCGGTGGGAGGCCGCATATATTATGTTGGCCCGTCGGGCGCGGGATCAATCGTCAAGCTGCTGAACCAGCTAATGGTGGGCATACATTCGCAGGCGGTGGCGGAAGCGTTCGGGCTGGCGGCGCAGGCGGGGGTCGGGCTGGCGGAGCTGTACGAGATCTTAAGCGGCAGCTTCGCGCAGAGCCGAATTATGGACCGGCACTACAGTCAGTACATCGCGCAGGACGAATACACGGCCGGATTTGCGCTGAAGCTGCTGCACAAGGACGTGGATCTGGCGATGCAGCTAGCGGCGGAGCGAGGAGCGAGGCTGCCGCTCGGCGCGGAGGCGCTCGGCATCTTGCGTCTGGCGCGGGAGACGGCGTGGGCCGAACAAGACATGGCGGCGCTGTACATGGTACAAGCGGCGCGGGAAGCGGGAGTGGGAGCGCCACCTGCGGCTGGGAACCGCTATTACGCAGTGCTGCTGCCGATGCGGGACGAGGAGAAAAGCCGGATTTACCGCCCGGAGCATCTGGCGTATTTGGAAGAAATGAGGCGAGCGGGGCGCATCTTCGTGAACGGGAGGTTTGTCAACGGCGCGGGCGGGCTGGTGATCTACAAGGCTTCGTCGCTAGATGAAGCCCGGGCGATGGCGGAGAACGATCCGTATGTTCGGCAGGGGGCGAGGAGCTACGAGATTCACGAGTGGGACCTGGTGCTGTAACGTTGGGAGGGCGAAAGTTATGTGCTTTGCTATCGCCTATTGACTCCTTGGTTTTGGACACAAAAAGAAGAAGACAGCAAAACAATTTCAAGGAGGCCGCGAACGATGGCGGAGCAAACGACTCACTCGAATCGGTGGACGCTCAGAAGCTGGACCCGAATATGAAGCTGGAGCAGACGGGAGAAATGGGATTGCATTGGCTGTCTCCGAAGGAGAAGCCTTTCCGCTTGTCCGGATTTCCGTGGTTTCATCAGGACGGACTATACCGGAGAATGCCCGTGAAGCCCAAGGATGAGCTGCCGCCGGCGGTGAACCAGCTGGCCAATTCGACAGCGGGGGACAGATCGTGTTCCGAACGGATTCGCCGCGTCTTGTCATACGCTTAGAGCTTACGGGCAAGGCCAACATGTATCATTTGCCCGCAACGGACAATGCAGCTTCGACATTTATTTGGGGGAGCCCGGTGACCAGCAATATTTCGCCACGACACGCTACGACCATACGCAATTGTCCTATGAAGTCGTTCTGTACAAGTTCCCGCAAGCGGAGCTTCGGCATGTTACGCTGAATTTCCCGTTGTATCAAGGTGTGAAGGAAGTATCGATCGGGATCGCGGCCGGCTCGCGGATCGAGGCGCCGCTTCCGTACCGCAATAACAAGAAAGTGATCGTATACGGGACATCGATTACGCAAGGAGGCTGCGCGACACGACCGGGCATGGCCTATACGAACATTTTGAGCCGCCGCATTCCGCTTGAATTCGTAAATCTCGGCTTCTCTGGAAACGGCAAGGGAGAACCCGAAGTGGCGCGCGTGCTGACCGAGATCGCCGATCCCGCCCTGCTCGTGCTCGACTACGAGGCAAACGCCGTCGATGTGGAGTTTATGAAGCGGACGCTGCCCGAATTTATCCGGATTTACCGCGAAGCGCTTTCCACGGTGCCGATCTTGGTCGTCTCCAAAATCCAATTTGCCCGCGAACGGTTCAAACCGGCGCTGCTGCAGAAGCGGCTCGATATGAAGCGGGTGGAGATGGATACGGTTGAGATGTACCTGCGGCAGGGCGACGGGAACATTCATTTCTTCGACGGCACTGCGCTGCTCGGCACGGACAGCTACAATGAATGTACGGTTGACGGGGTGCATCCGACCGACCTCGGCTTTTTGCGGATGGCGGATACTCTACTCCGATGTTCCGGGATTTGCTGAAGGGCGAATTAGCATAATTCGGGGAGCCCGGGACGCAATCCGGGATGTCCTGATCCGGTACGCGATGGCGAAAGTAGACGAATGCGGAAAATGGCTGTTGCTGTTGAAATAAAAATCGCCGAATTAACTCGAACTTATTCCCAGCTGGCTCGCCATTTATGAATAAGGGCGGGCCTTTTCCGCTTATATATCAGAACAGCCTCTCCCGCTCAATGGAAGAGGCTGTTTCTTACTAGGTCAACTATTTGGTAAATCGATTTCGACTGGAGGCAGAGCATTGGGAAAAAGTAATCCCTTAATACAAAAGTTGAACAGAAGAGGGCAGACAGATGGAGCGGAAAAGCGTTAGCGATCGCCTTTGAATCTTGGGTTCAAACCAATAAAAAATACTATCAAAAGAACCGAAGTTCAACAGCGATTGGAGCCCATCTGGCTGTCCTCCCGCGCGCTCAACTGAACTCAATCGCCAAGGACCGCTAGAGTGATCTTCTATAGCGGTTTTAATCTGTTCCCTCTGTTAAAGCTGTGCTATTATGAAGGCTGGACAATATTCATCTGGGGGAAGGATTATGAACAGAATGAAATGGAAAGGCAAAAGCTGGGGAACACTTGGAGATAGTATCACGGAAGTGAACGGTTATCAGCCTCTTGTTAAGGATGGGCTAGGGTTCGACTCGGTTCACAATTATGGCCGAAGCGGTTGTCCAATGACTGCGGGCGGGGATCGGGACCATGGAGCAACCGTGAACATTGCGAGTACGGTTGATCCCCAGTTAGATTGCGTAACGATCTTTGCAGGCGTGAATGATTATCGGCTGCACAAACCGTTAGGGGAGCTGGGCGATCGTGATCGGTTTACATTTTATGGCGCTTACTTGACTACAATTGAGTTGTTATTGGAAGCTAACCCAGGCTGCCGAGTGAATCTGTGGACACCGCTCCAACGGGATAAAGACGGTTTTGATACGCTTGTGGCTAACGAGGCTGGACATCGGTTGTATGACTATGTGGAAGCTATTAAAAGAATAGGACTAACTTATGGTTTACCAGTATTGGATCTTTACGCTGAAAGCGGATTTAACAAGCTGACACTGCACCGGTTCACTTCGGACGGATTGCATCCTAATGAAGAGGGGCACCGTCGAATTGCTTCTATGGCGGTCAGTTTTCTAGACAGGCTATAAAATCTTTGACTTTTTGAGAGCTAGGAAGTACATTTGTCTCACACTTGCTTATGCAGAGGATTGTTGCTATAAAGTGCATTTGCAAAGCAAATGTTTGAAGGAGGATGCCCATGAATGTAAATTGGAATTGGATGGGCAATTTGCAGCAATTCGGTCGATCGTTGATGCTGCCGACCATTACATTGCCAGCTGCGGCTATATTGCTTTTCTTGGGTAACTTACCTTGGGACGCGTTAGGAATGGAGCAGTTCGGGAACATCCTGGTGTTCTCCGGCAACTCGATCTTTACATACTTGCCTTTTCTATTCTCCATTGGAGTTGCTCTTGGATTAACTCAAAATGCTGGAATTGCAGGGCTTGCTGCGCTACTTGGATATTTCATCTTCGTATCGGCGACACAATATTTTACCGGATCTACGTTCGAAATGGGTGTAGCCGGAGGGATCGTCATCGGCTTACTTGCCGCCCTCAGTTATCATCGGTTCAAAGCGATCCAGCTGCCGGAATACATTCAGTTTTTTGGCGGTCCTCGATTCGTTCCCTTATTCATGTGTATCGTATCTATTCTGTTCTCGTACTTAACGATTCAGATCGGTCCTTCCGCTCAAGCGATGATGGATCGGTTCGGTGACTGGATACTTTCACATGGGGCGTGGGGAACCTTCGTCTATGGTGTTGCCTATCGTTTGCTTGTTCCATCCGGACTGCATCATATTTTGAATAATGTGGTATGGTTTCAAATTGGCTCATATCCGCTGGAGGATGGGACAGTCCTTTACGGAGACTTGCCGCGGTTTTTTGCCGGCGATCCGTCTGCAGGTATATTTATGGCGGGTTTGTATCCGATTATGATGTTCGCACTGCCTGCCATTGCTTTTGCGATTATCCATGAAGCACGTGAAGATTTGAAGCCGCAAGTTAAGGCGACATTCCTGACAGCGGCGCTCACTTCCTTCCTGACGGGAGTAACCGAACCTATAGAATTTGCATTTCTGTTCGTTGCCCCGTACTTATTTGTGGTACATGCTATACTGTCGGGAGCGGCCATGTGGCTTGCCTATGAGCTGAACATCCATCATGGATTTTCATTCTCCGCTGGAGCAATCGACTATATTATTAACGAACATTTGGCTACGAACGGTCTTCTCCTGATCCCGATAGGGCTGGTCTTCGGAGCGGTTTACTACGTCTTATTCCGTTGGGCTATCCGGCGGTTCCGGATTCCTACTCCTGGACGCGAGGAAGGCTCGCAGCTGGAGGAATGGGCTGGCGATATTCGTTATCGCGCACCGCTTATTCCGCAAGCGCTTGGGGGTAAGAACAACGTACTGCAGATCGAGGCTTGCATTACCCGATTGCGATTAACCCTAGCGAATGACAAGGATATGGACACGAATGCGTTGAAGCATTTAGGCGCAGCAGGGGTAATTCGCTTGGGCGGCGGAAATGTACAGGTTGTATTCGGTACTTTCTCCGAGCTTATTCGAGAACAGATTGTAAAAGTGCTGCATAACAACATCCGTCAAGTTCATTTCCACGCACCCGTACAAGGGAATATGATTCCGATTGAGGAAGTGCCCGATACTATATTTGCTCAGAAGCTTGTTGGAAATGGAGTCGCCTTTTACCCGGATCGAGGAGAGCTTGTATCGCCGGTTGCTGGGACTGTTGTGATCTTGTACCCTACCATGCATGCGATTGGACTTAAGACAGACGAAGGATTGGAAGTATTGCTGCATATCGGAATTGATACTTCTCATCTGCAAGGTAAATTGTTCAATGCCGTCGTACAGGTAGGTGACACAGTCGTGCCAGGGCAGCTATTAATCAAGTTTGATTTGCCCAAAATCAAAAAGCATGCGAAATCTCTAGCAACCCCCATGGTCATTACGAATATGGAAATCGTGAAGTCATGGACGTTCGCACCATTCAAGCCGGTTAAGAAAGGCCAAGCATCAGTCATGTCCGTCATCATGAAGGATGACGCAGCAAGGGGGGAACACAAACCATGATAAAAGGCAACGGAGCAGCCCCGGGAATTGCGATAGGCAAAGCATTTGTTCTTCCTGACTGGGACCTGGAGTTCCCGGAGGATCTGATTGATGTTAATGATCTAGCCTTTGAATTCGAGAAATTATATGAGGGCATCCGCACGTCCAAGACGGAAATTCAAGCGATCAAACATGATATTGCTGAGGTGCTCGGAGCGGAAGAATCGAATATATTTGACGCACACCTTGCTATATTGGAAGATCCTGTGTTCATGAATGAAGTGTCAGGCATTATCCAAAGGCAATACAAAGCGGCTGAAGTTGCTGTAAAAGAAGTAATTGATAAATTCGTCAATATGTTCGATTTGTTGGATGACGATTACATGAAAGAACGCGCAATTGATATTAAGGATGTTGGGACGCGGCTGCTCAAGCATCTGCTCGGCTCCGTTGAGCAATCGCAGCCCCCTAAAGACCAACCCTTTATTGTGATCGCCAAGGAACTAACCCCATCCCAGCTCGCACATCTGAATTCCACGCAATTGCTAGGGATCGTAACGCAGCTTGGAGGAACAACATCACATACCGCCATTATGGCTAGAGCGATGGGGATCCCATTCGTCTTCGGAATTGATTCAAGCATCCAGACCGGGGATGGCATCATTCTTGACGGAGACCATGGTGTAGTCCACGTTAATTCGGAACAATTAATGATAGACGAATACCGCGAGAAGAAACGGCAATGGTTGGAGTATCGTCAGAAGCTCCAGAAGATCATTGGAGTCCCTCCGGTAACATTAGACGGAACGGCACTCCGACTGGGAGCTAACATTAATTCGTTCAAAGATCTGGAGCTCGCTCTTGAATTTGGAGCTTCAGGAGTAGGATTGTTCCGAACGGAGTTTCTGTACATGGATCGCAACAATCTTCCGAAGGAAGAAGAGCAGTTCGAAGTGTATCAGCAAGTGGCAGCGCAGCTTAACGGCAAACCTCTGATTATTCGAACACTGGATATTGGCGGGGATAAGCAGCTCGATTATTTGCCTCTGCCTGAGGAAGATAATCCTGCCTTGGGCTATCGGGCAATCCGAATCTTGTTGGACCGCAGAGATCTGTTCAAAACACAGCTAAAAGCGATTCTGCGTGCTGGCTGTTATGGCGATGTGAAGATTATGTATCCGATGATTTCATCTGTGGAGGAACTGCGGCGAGCAAATGAGGTATTGGAACTGGCCAAGCGGGAGCTTCGGGAGTTGAATGTTCCATTCAAGGAACATATGGACGTAGGCATCATGATTGAGGTCCCGGCTGCAGTAGCCATCGCGGACTTGCTTGCTCAAGAAGTTCAGTTTTTCAGCATTGGGACGAATGATCTCGTTCAGTATGTGTTAGCTGTGGATCGTATGAATGAGCACATCTCTCATCTGTACAATCCATACCATCCGGCGGTCATTCGAATGCTGAAGCATACCGTTGAAGCAGCGAGTAAGCAAGGGATTGCAGTCGGTGTGTGCGGAGAGCTTGCAGGAGATGTGCATGCATTGCCAATATGGATCGGACTCGGAGTACATGATCTTAGTATGTCTGCCCATTCTATCTTGCCCGTCAAGAACAAGCTGATTGAGATAACCGAGCATGAGTGCAGGGAGCTGTTAGAACGTGTACTAGCCTGCCGAACTGGCGAGGAGATCCGTGAGATTCTCCAAGTTAGCAGTTGATTAAATTAATTTACCTAGCAGAGAAAGCTTCTGCTAGGTTTTTTGTTTTTATTAAGATTAGGTAAAAAGATAACAAGCTTTAACAAGAAATCACATGTAAGCGCCATCAGTAATTCGTTATCATTAAAGCATAAAGTAAACAAGCAATAGACAACAAGATACGGCAAGGGGGGACACGGATGGCATCCCATCAAACGGCTGCAAACCGTAACGGAACAGCGCGCAATCAATCGGCACAGTCCCTGGCGGTACCGAAAAAAAGAAATTATTTCGTCAGAAACTGGCCGCTTTACTCCATGATTTTACCTGGTTTAGTATTCTTCCTGGTGTTCAAGTATATTCCGCTTGGAGGAAGCATCATTGCTTTTCAGAACTACAATATTTTCGATGGGGTAACAGGAAGTAAGTTTGTTGGACTGAAGCATTTTGATAATTTGTTCGCTTATCCAGAATTTTACCGTATTTTTAAAAACACATTACTCATCAGCCTATATCAGCTAATATTCGGATTTCCAGCTCCAATCATCCTGGCTCTATTGCTGAATGAAGTGGGAAAAGCTGTATTCAAACGTACTGTCCAAACGATCCTGTATTTGCCTCACTTTCTATCTTGGGTAATTGTTGGCGGGTTAGTGATTAACTTCTTATCCCCGAGCTCAGGATTGTTGAATGATGTAGTGAAATTGTTCGGTGGAGAACCGATTTTCTTCATGCAGGAGCCCGGCTATTTCCGTACGATTATCGTATCGTCAGGGATGTGGAAAGAGGTTGGTTGGGGAACGATCATCTACCTGGCAGCTCTAGCGGGTATCAATCCCGATTTGTATGAAGCCGCTGAAGTGGATGGAGCAGGAAAGCTGCGCCAGGTGTTCAGTATTACACTGCCAAGTATCCTGCCTACTATTATGGTACTGCTGCTGTTGAGAATTGGTAACATACTGGATCTAGGCTTTGAACAAATTTATATTTTGTTAAATCCGCTAGTAACGGAGACCGGTGAAGTGTTCGATACTTACATTTATCGGATTGGGTTGCTGGGAGGACAGTATAGCTATACGACAGCGATTGGGCTGTTCAAATCTGTGATTGGATTCGTCCTGTTAGTGGGTGCGAACTACATTAGCCGCAAGTCGACGGGCAATTCCATTTACTAGGAAGGAGGGGGTGACCACCAATGATTAAAGCAACAATCCCGCAACGTACGTTCAAATTTTTCAACTATTTGTTCTTAACATTGTTTAGTGTAACCATGCTTGTGCCCTTCTTTCATATATTGGCAGGTTCATTTAGTGGAAGCAGAGCCTTGATTGAAGGCAGAGTGAGTCTATGGCCGGTTGAATTCACCACTTCGAATTATGCAGTCGTTTTCACGGATCCCACGATCTGGAGATCATTCGGAGTAACAGTCTTAATTACAGTTGTCGGAACCGGTATTAATTTGATTCTGACCGCTTTGATGGCTTACGGGTTATCGAAGAGCGATCTAAAGGGCCGGTCATTTATATTGCTGCTAGTGCTATTCACTATGATTTTCCAAGCACCGCTCATTCCAACGTACTTGCTTGTGAAATCATTAGGGATGCTTAACACGATTTGGTCCCTCATGATACCGGGTGCGATCAGTGCCTTCAATTTGATTATTATGATTTCGTTTTTCCGCAATATTCCGGATGGTCTGTTGGATTCCGCCAAAATCGATGGGTGCGGTGAATATCGTACGCTACTTCAGATCGTAGTTCCATTGTCCAAGCCTTCCTTGCTAACGATTGGATTGTTCTACGCCGTCGGACATTGGAACAGCTATTTCTCGGCATTGTTATACGTTCGCAATCCAGATTTACATCCTCTACAAGTCAAGCTTAGACAATTGATCGTGGAGAGTGATGTCGAGTCCATGATGCAAAGTACAGTTGCAACTATGCAATCAGTTGAGGGGATCAAGATGGCCTCCATTATGTTTGCCACGCTTCCTATTCTTGTGATTTATCCCTGGATCCAAAAGCATTTTGTCAAAGGCTCAATGTTAGGATCCGTAAAAGGGTAGATTATATAACAACATCTAGATAAAAAGGAGAGGGTTTCAAGTGAAGATGAAAAAAACGTTTTCCGTCTTGATGAGTGCTGTTCTTGTTGGATCGGTATTAGCCGGTTGCGCAGCAAAGGAAGAGGGCAGCAAGGAGGAAGCTAACGGGAATACGAGTACCGCGCCAGCCAAAATCAGTGTTGCGTTAGGTACAGGAAACTTACCTTATGTAACGGGGTCTAGAGATATTAACGGCGACAAGTATGTTACGAAGCTGGAGCAATTGTCTAACACAGATTTGGATCTGCAGCTCATTCCTCACGAAAACTATGCTCAAAGCATCACCTTGATGTTCGCAAGCGGAGAAATGCCGAACCTGCTTCAGACCAAAGGGATCAATACACCCGAGGTGGCGCCTGCAGTTGACTCAGGAAACCTGATGCCTCTAAATGAACTGATTGATAAGTATGGCCCGAATTTGAAGAAAAACGTGCCTCAGGAGTCTTGGGATTCTGCAGCCGTAAGCAAGGACGGAAAAATTTATGGAATTCCGCAAGAGAATCCGATTCGCAACGGTACGGTCACTTATATTCGTCAGGATTGGTTAGACAAGCTGAACTTAAAAGCTCCTAAGACAGTAGACGAATATATCGCGGTATTGAAAGCGTTTAAAGAAAAAGATCCAAACGGCAACGGAAAAGCAGACGAGGTTCCTTTCACAGCTCGCGCCAAGTTCTCTTTCGGTAATGCATTCTTTGGTGCTTATGATGTTCTTCCTGCCGGATGGAAGTTCCAAAATGATCAGTTAGTTCCTAACTTCATTCGTCCGGAAATGGTCGACGCACTGAAAACTTATACGAAACTGTATGAAGAGAAGCTGCTTGACAATGAATTTTTGGTACAACAAGGAAAAGACTGGGATGCTAAAATCAAAGGCGCTGCTGTAGCTGGAATGTGGTCACATGCTGCTACTTATCCAGATAAGTGGGAGTCAGATGTAAAAGCAGGTGACCCTACAGCAAAAGTAGCGGTTATCCCTTCTCCAGTCGGTCCAAGCGGTAAGCCTGGCGGTGCTGACTTTATCGGTTCTTCCGTATCCGATTATGTCTGGGTCATTCCGAAAAATACAAAAAATGCGATTGAAGTAATCAAATTCCTGGACTGGTACTACAGCCCGAACAAAGATAAAGATACTTTCTTGTTATATGGAATTGAGGGTACTAATCATACTGTAGAAAATGGTAAAATAAAGTACAACTTCCCTAAGAATGCTGACGAAACAGGTGCAGAATTCATGTACCAAGGATGGTTGGCGTTCACTGGACCTAAGAAATATTTAACGGACGAAGAATATATTAAAGCTAAGCCGGGCGGAGACAAAATTGTTGCATCCTTGAAGATTGCAGCTGCTGAAGGCGCGAAGAATGATGGATTAGGGATGCCTTCCATGCCGACCTTGCAAGCGCGTCCTGAGCTTAAGTTTGACGGTCTGTGGTTAGAGTATGCCTCCAAGGTTATTACTGGCAAAGAATCCGTTGATAAATTCAATGATTTTGTAGCGGATTGGAAGAAACGCGGCGGAGATCAATTAATCAAAGAAGCAACGGAATGGTATAAATCAACACAGAAGAAATAAGACAGACAGGACAACCCCCGATGCTTCATCGGGGGTTTCTCAATAACTTGTATGTGAGGAGACTATGAAATGGACAGGAATCTGCACTTGATTTGTAACGCACATCTGGATCCCGCTTGGTTATGGGAGATTGAAGAAGGAGCGGGAGAGGCGCTGTCCACATTTCGGATTGCCGCTGATTTCTGCGAGAAGTTCGAGGGCTTCGTATTCAATCACAATGAAGTGATTTTATACAAGTGGATTGAGGAGTATGATCCGGCTTTGTTCCAACGTATCCAAGAGCTTGTGCGGCAGGGAAAATGGCATATCATGGGCGGGTGGTACTTGCAGCCGGACTGCAATATGCCAAGCGGAGAGTCGTTCGTCCGTCATATGTTAGCAGGCCGTCGTTATTTTGCCGAGAAATTCGGGGTGCGTCCGACTACAGCGATTAATTTCGATCCATTCGGTCACACGCGAGGTCTTGTGCAGATTATGGCTAAAGCTGGCTTCGACTCCTATATTGTATGCCGTCCTGGGCAGAAGGATTGCCCGCTTCCTGCTGAGGAAGTGAAATGGGTCGGTTATGACGGCTCAGAGGTTATCGTGCATCGGGCGTACAGAGCTTATTTGTCTGGAAAAGGGAAGGCGCACATGAAAGTGCAGAACTGGATCAATGATCATCCGGATAAGCAGGGCGGTCTTGTCTTATGGGGTATCGGCAATCACGGGGGCGGTCCTTCCCTCATTGATTTGACCAATTTGCAAGAATTAAAGGAACAGACGGATCAATATCAATTGATACATTCAACGCCAGAAGCTTATTTTGATTGGTTGAAAGGGTCCGATACAGTGCTTCCCAAGCATGAAGGGGATTTGAATGCATGGGCAGTGGGCTGTTATACATCGCAGATTCGCATCAAGCAGAAGCATCGCTTGCTGGAGAATGAGTTGTTTATGACGGAGAAAATGATGTCTCATGCTGCTCTTGCAGGCTTAGTTCCTTATCCGGACCAAGCGATTGCGGAAGCTCAGGAAGACTTAATGTTGGCACAGTTTCATGATATATTACCAGGTTCATCCGTTAAGCCCGTAGAAGAATATGGATTAAGATTAATGGATCACGGAAGAGAAATATTAGCCAGGCTCCGGTCACGCGCATTTTTCGCATTAACGGCTGGTGAACGCAAGGCCGAGGAAGGCGAGGTCCCCGTGTTCTTGTACAACCCTCATCCTTATAAGGTAAAAGGGCTTTTTGAGTGTGAGTTCCAGCTGCCCCAATCTTCGAAAGGACAATATGCGAATATCGTTATGCATCGCGATGGTGTTCCTGTCCCTTGTCAGGTAGAGAAAGAGATAAGCAACTTGTACATTGATTGGCGCAAAAGAGTAGTGTTCTACGCTGAGCTTGAACCAGGACAGATGAATCGGTTTGACTGTACGGTGGAGTTTTTGCCTGAGAAGCCGAAGCCTGCCTTAACGGAGGAAGAGGGTAAGTTCATATTCCGGACGGACCGCCTTCTGGTTGAGGTGAATACCGCTACCGGGTTGATAGACGAGTTGCAGGTCGATGGAGTACCATTCTTGCTGCCAAATGCAGTACAGCCTATCATCATAGAAGACAATGACGATGCTTGGGGCAGTCAAGTGAACAGCTTCACTAAGCAGATTGGTGCCTTCAAGCTGATGTCCAAGACTAAGGGATCAAGGGTATCCGGTGTAAGAGGGAAGGCTATTCCTTCAGTTCGAGTCATCGAGGACGGTCCAGTGAGAACGGTAATAGAAGCACTTATGGAGTATGGGGCTTCGTCTATCGTTCAGCGTTATAGTCTGCCGAAGCATGGCGTGGAGATTCAAGTGGACGTCCATTTGCAGTGGAATGAAACACGTAAAATGCTAAAGCTGGTTATTCCGACCGTGTGGAAAGAAGGGTCATACCTCGGGCAAGTTGCGTTTGGGGTAGAGAGATTCCCGAATGATGGGCGGGAGCTTGTTGCTCAGAAGTGGACGGCTGCGGCAAGCGCGAGTAAAGAGGAAGCAAGTCGTGGCGTAGCGATGCGCTCTGACGGGGGGTATGTCCTCACATGTGTGAATGACGGCACATACGGCTCCGATATGTCGGATGGCGTGGTACGCTTGACACTGCTGAGGTCCCCGGGCTATTCCGCACTCCCTGGCGGAGAGATGATGTACACTATGCCGAATGACCGCTATTCCAATCGGATTGATCAGGGGGAACGAAAGTTTACGTTCTGGCTGAACGGCGGTCCTGCTGCTGAGCGATTGGAGGCAATTGACCGCGAAGCGTTGGCACATAACGAGAAGCCTTATACGCTGTCATACTTCCCTTCAGGGGCAGGTACGCGGGTACAACCCCTCCTGTCGCTAAGTGATGATGTTATTCAAGTATCGGCGTTTAAGCAGGCGGATAAACTGGTTGGAACAGCTGGTGCAGGCGGACAATATATAGTTCGTTTGTTCGAGCCTACGGGTATCGCAAGAGAAGCGGTGCTGTCCATTCCCATATTAGGGATAGATGCGAAAGTTAGCTTAGGTGCATTTGAGATCAAGACTTATAGAGTAAATGCGGCTTCAAGAACTGTTGAGGAAGAGACGTTGATGGAGTCTTTGTAAGGAAATATGAACTGTGCAAGAACTACAAGGAGAGATTAACATCATGAATAAACTTGCTATCCATGGAGGGAGCCCGGTGCGTACAGCACCGTTCCCGACTTGGCCTATATTCGGTGAAGAGGAAGAACGGTTGATCCTGGAGGTTGTCCGATCAGGGAAGTGGGGCGGCTCTAATCGCAATAAGCTGCCAGAGTTCGAAGCGCAGTTCGCTGCGATGCATGATGCGGCACATGCTGTAACCGTGGTAAACGGCACGATTGGTCTTACGATAGCTCTTCAGGCATGCGGAGTAAATCCTGGGGATGAGGTCATTATGCCGCCGTATACATTCATTGCGACTGCTTCGTGCGCGTTGATGTTCGGAGCAATCCCGGTATTCGTAGATGTAGAACCGAACTCCATGCTGCTTGACCCGGAGCTGGTTGAAGCTGCAATAACACCGAGAACGAAAGCAATTATAGCCGTGCACATCGCAGGAGCACCTGCTAATATGACGAGGCTCAAAGAGATTGCCGACAAGCATGGATTGCGCTTGATCGAAGACTCCGCGCAAGGTGTTGGAGCATCGTGGGATGGCAAGCCGGTTGGAGCGCTCGGAGACTTTGGATCGTTCAGCTTCCAGTCTGGCAAAAACGTCACCTCAGGCGAAGGCGGGATACTGCTGACGAATAATGAGGAATTGGCCGATATGGCTTGGTCGCTGTCTAACGTAGGCCGCATTCGGAAAGGTGCTTGGTACCAACATGAGCACATTGGCTGGAATCTGCGAATGACAGAATTCCAGGCGGCGATATTAATCGCACAGTTAACTCGCTATGAGGAACAATTGAAGCTGCGCGATCGAAATGCCAAGCTGCTGAACGAACAGGTAGCCAGCATCGATGGATTGCGAACACTTCAGCTGGACCCGAGGGTTACTCAGCACGCTCATCATATGTTCATGTTCGCTCTTGATGAAGCTGCGGCCAGAGTCGACAAAGAGACGTTCATTCAGCTGATGAATGCTGAAGGCATACCGCTGCACCCCGGCTATATTACATTGAATAAGAACAAAGCGGTATTGAATGAAATCGAGAAGTGGACTGGGAAGGTTATGGAGCAGAGCTGTCCAATCAGTGAGCGATTCGCGGAGAAGGAAGGTCTGTGGCTGCATCAGAACGTCTTGCTCGGCTCAGAGCAGGATATGGAAGATATCGTGAAGGCATTGAAAAAAGTAATGGGTGCTATTTAAGAAACAACTAACTTAAGAAACAACTAACTTAAGAAATATCGGAAGAACCATCTAACAGGAATAGGATCCCGTTATCGTGAGCGAAGGAGTGATTGTGAATGAAAATGGCCAGGCTTGGCGTCTTGCTGGATCGGCAAACGCTGGAACGAAGATGGTCGTTCCAATTAAATGCGTTTGAAGTGTATGTGCAAGAGCTGCTCTCCCATCGGGGAATACCGTATGAAACGATTGGCTCGCTGGATGAGCTGGATCTCCACAGCTTCGACATGCTCTTGGTGGCCGTCGCGCCGGAAACACGCGACGCTGCGGCTCGTCTGTGGCGGTACGCCGAAGAGGGCGGCCGCATCCTCGCATGCGGCGGCCTTAACGCGCTTGCGCCGCGCCTCGGCTTCGTCCGAGGAGAAGCGCTCGGCGCGGGTTACGCAATGCTGCCGGAGGCGTCAGGCGCCGACCGGCCATTGCGCTTCCTGCAGGCGAACCCGTGGGTGCGCCTGCAAGGGGTGCCGGCCGGTGCGGCCGAAGCGGTGCCAGTCGCCGAGGAGTTCGGCGACTTGGCAAGCGGTCGGCCCGACGGGCCGCGGGTTGGCGCTGCGCTGCAGCGCTTCGCGATCGGCCAAGGGTATATCGACCGCTGGGCGGTTGATATACCCGGGACGATTGTCGGGCTGCAGCAGGGGCTTGGCCCTGTGCTCGAGGACGGCGTACCGGCGCCGGATGGGACAGGTGCCGTGGACGACGGCGTGCTCAAGGCTGATGATCGATGCGAGTTGGACTGGACGCATGATCGTCTGCAGACAGAGACCGGCGCCCTTTACTTCGCTCATCCCTATGCGGACTTGTGGCGTGAAGTTTTCACGGGCCATTTGGTGCGCAGTGCGGCTGAGCTGGGCTTAAGTCTTCCGTTTGTCGGCTATTGGCCAGCCGGCGTTTCACATGTCGCTTTGGTCTCCCATGATAGCGACGGCAATAAGGATGAGCACGCGGAGTCCACACTCAGCACACTTGCTGCATGCGGGATGCATTCGACATGGTGTATGTTAGAGTCAGGTTACTCATCCGAGATCTATGAACGCATACAAGCAGACGGACACGAGCTGGCTTTTCATTATAATGCGGTTGAAGTGGACGATGGGATATGGGACGGTGAAGAATTCACCCGTCAATTAACTTGGCTTAGAGATGCGACAGGCTTGGAGCGCATTGCGTCCAACAAGAATCATTTGACTCGTTACGAAGGCTGGGGGGAGTTGTTCCGCTGGTGTGAAGCGAATCAGATCGATTCGGACCAAACCCGGGGACCGAGTAAGAAAGGAAACGTCGGGTTTATATTCGGGACCTGCCATCCTTATTTCCCTGTAGCTTGGGCGGACGAACAGAACCGGAAATACAATGTGTTGGAGGTAGGCTTCCTCACACAGGATCTGGACATTGGAAAATGGTCAGATAGCAGTGTGATTGTTCCCTTCCTTGATCAGGTCCGAAGTGTGGAAGGGGTTGCGCATTTCTTATTCCACCAGATCCACATCCATAACCGCGAAGAGGTTCGCCGTTCCATGCAGCTATTAGCGGATGAGGCTCGCAATAGAGACTTCGTATTCTGGACCTGTGAGCGGATCAATGATTGGGAGCGTGCTCGCCGAACATTAGCCATTCAAGGATTAACCAATAACTCTACAGCTGCTGTTCAGGTCGGGTCCCGTCCATCCCAATCTGTGGAAGGTGAGACTGCAATCGTCTGGATCCCTCAGCCGGAAATGTCAGTTTTGCAAGAGGGCATGGTCATGAAATATGGAGTGATTTGTGCGCCTAACCAAGTCAACTTAACAGCGGAAGGGTTAAACTCATGACAAAGACAGCTCAGACACGAGTAGCCCGCTTGGGAGTTCTCCTGGATCAATCGTGCAGTCATAAGAGATGGTCGCTCGGGTTGAATGTATTCGAGGGGTTCATCACTGAACTATTGGGACATGCGGGAATTCCGCATATTGTTTATACAAGCACCCAAGAGGCTGTAGAAGCCGCGCCGGATATCCTGATAGCCGCTGTCGCAGACAGTGATCGGATCACGGCCAATCTTCTATGGGAATATGCGGAGCAAGGCGGTACGCTTATTGCTTATGGCGGGCTTAACGTGCTTGCTCCCAAGCTTGGCTTTATGCGTACTGGTGACACAGGCAAAGGTTACACCAGGCTCCCGGATGGTCTCTACACGGCAGATCGCCCCTTGAGACATCTAAGCGCTGAGCCATGGATCAGGAAGAAGGATACAAGCGCTAGCACAGACGATGGCGATGCCATAGGTGTGCTGCACCGCGAGCATCCGGACGGAACTCCGTCCGGCCCGGCGCTTCAACGCTTCGCGATTGGGCGCGGCAAGCTGGAGCGCTGGTCGGTCGCCGCGCTGCAGACAATCGTCGGCTTGCAGCAAGGCAGCAAGCCGGTACTGGAGGATGGCGTCCCCGCTCCTGACGGGACCGCCGCCGTGAACGACGCCGTCCTTAAGGCGGACGACGTCGCGGAGATGGACTGGCTGCACGATAGGCAGCGCACCGCTGCGGGGGAGCTCTACTTCGCTCATCCCTACGCGGATCTGTGGAAGGAGGTACTTGTGTCGCACCTGCTTCATACCGCTTCCGCTCAGTGCTTGATCCTGCCCTTTATCGACTACTGGCCTGATGGCGTTTCGCAAGTGGCGCTTTTATCGCTGGACAGCGATCATACACAGGATGAAGAGGGCACCACTACACTGGACTTGCTCGAGGAGTGTGCGGTTCCGGCCACTTGGTGTATGATGGCGCCTTGGTACAGCTCTGCCTTATACGAACAGATCGAGCAGAATGGGCATGAGCTGGCCCTTCACTATAACGCGGTTCCTGCTGACAACGGGACCTGGTCGGAGGAGGCTTTCCACGAACAGGCCGAAGCAATGAAAGCTTCAGCGAATCTAACAAGAATCGTCTCCAACAAGAATCATCTGACGCGTATAGAAGGCTGGGGACAATTATTCCAATGGTGCGAGGCGAACGGCATCGAATCGGAACAATCTCGAGGGAACAGCAAGAAGGGCAGCGTAGGCTATTTGTACGGCACCGCCCATCCCTATTTTCCAATGGCCTGGAACGATGAGCATAATCGGTTCTACAACGTCTTGCAAATCGGGTTTCATTATGGCGATTTTCTGCAATGTGATACAAGTATGATTCCGTCGTTATTAGAACAAGCTGCACGTGTTCGAGGGGTAGCGCATTTTGTTTTTCATCAAATTCACGTGCATCGCAAGGAACCGATTCGAGCGTTCCTGCGGGAATACGTTGCTATGGCTAGACGGATGGGCTTCATCTTTTGGACTGGACAGCAGATTAATGAGTGGGAGCGTACCCGCCGCGCTTGGCTGCATACAGTCATCAGCGATGACGGAACCTTAGTCTTACAAACTTCTGATACTCAGCTAGAGGAAGCTGTCTTCTGGATCCCTTGCGAGGAAAGCAGCGAGCAGTACGACCACAAGGAAATGCGTTTCGGGATGTTATGCGGCAAACAACAGATCAGGAACAGGAAGTGACACACGACTATGCAATTTACACCTTCAAAAGAGGTTTGGAATATTCAGCCTGTACAATGGAACCGAGCTTCAGAGAACGAGATGTCGCATCGCTTGTACCGCATCCTGCTGCGCTGGATCCCCTTCGCCGTGAAGCAATACGGGACATTGGAGGGCAAGCCGAATTGCGGTCATTTCTTCGGTGGGACGTTCTGGTACCAAGCAGATTCCGCCCATGTCTCAGCCATTTTTGCTGCACTGTCCAAGTTAGGGGAATTCGACGAATCACTTACCGCAGGGGTGACTCAAGAGCAGCTTAAGCAAATGGCGATCTCAGCTATCCGCTACATGGGCTTTACCCATGACACCGGTCCAGCAGAGTGTGTGCGTACAGCAGGGGTGCTACCATATACGAGCGAGAAAAAGTGGGGAGGACAAGGAGACAGCTTCTTCATGTCCAGTCAGAATGGACGCAGTGTGGCAGCTATGGGATGTGCAGCATGGTTGCTTTGGGATGATCTGGATCAGGAGACAAAGCTGCTAGTGCAGGACGTTACGGCTAGCTACGCTGACAAATGGTGCGATGATGAACCGCGGAACGGCGTCTATTACGATACGCAATGCGAAGAGAACGCATGGACGGCAGCAGGAATCTCAGCTGCGCTAGCAATGTTCCCTGATCACCCTCATCATGAGGCATGGAGGAAGGGCTTCGTGAACTGGTCGATGAATACAGTGACAACATTCAAGGATAGACTGACCTTCCCATCCGGACTTGTCGATGCCCATGAAGGGATGAAAGTAACGACGGTTACCTTCCATCCGGATTTTACATCCGAAAACCACGCGTTCGTCCATCCAAGCTATTATTCAGCTGGCACGAATCTTCGATCCATTCATGGAGTGTTCGCGTTACTAAGCGGTCAACCTGTTATGGAAAGCGCCCTGCATAACAATGTGCCTTTATATGAACGCACGATTAAGATCTGGTCCCAATTCGATGGGTTGAACGTTCCTGTGCAGGGGCAGGACTGGTGGTATAACCGGCAGCACGAGCGTCAATTAACGCATACGATTTTGAATGTGCTCCACGGCCATCCGGATGCGGCGCGTTTTGCTCGCGAAGCACTTACATCCATTGAAGCGATCCAGGCCAGCAATACAAAAGGAGCCTTATTAGAAGAAAACGGGGAAGAATGCGTGATTAATCGGGCGCATGCTCAGTTTGCCAAAGATTTGGAGCATGGATCAGCCTATGATCTTGCCATCTCGTATTTGCTTCATGTGTTCGGCGGTCCCGGTGCAGAACCAAGCGAGCAGCAAGAAATGATGGGACGTCTAACTGGCGTATACGAATATCCTTTTGGAGGCTCCATCGTTCAAAGAACCGCGAATTCGTTCACAAGCTTCACTTGGCGGAATAATGTTATGGCGCTTACTTTACCTGCTAAGGGATTATGGAATATTGCACCGTTATATGCGAGCTACACCGGTACTTTGAAGATTGAGCTTATCCATGAATCTCTTGGACTGGAGCATCAAGCCGGCCAATCAGCTCCTAGAGCCTTATCGAATGAATCTATCATACGCAGCGTTGTCAAAGAACGAATCACTTCCTACGCCGAAGGATTCGGAGCGGTAGTAAGCATTGCGCGCGGTTCAGAACATCAGCTTAAGCAGGATGTTGCCTTCATTGCTCTGCCGCAAGGCACGAGTATATATGTTGAGAGGTTCCACGTGTTGAAGCCATGCCGAGTACAGGATTGGAGAACCGGAACGATCGGAATTCGTAACGAATATTATTCCGAGATGCCTGAACTGGCAGCGGGACAACGCACGCTTTATATGGAACAAGGAGAAGCTTCCGTATACCGCGGATTCTATGGGAAAGAGCCCGATCTGACGGAATCCCACGGAATACAATCGTATGTCAATGTCGACCACAAGATCGGATATTTATTATTTGGCTCGCGCGGTGTGAACTATTGCAATCGTCACGAATATCCGAAATGGAAAGGTGTCGAAGATATTTTAACGCTGAATGATATGGGCGAGGCGACTTTTGACCAACCGCAACAGCTGGAGCCTTTTATCGTCGTATCTCTTCCCAATCAGTCTCTGGAGCAGACGGTCGAAAGCCACTCCCACACCTCCAGATGGAACAGCGGCCATTCAGACATCGAACTGCTCGATGTAGACGGAACGTTAGTTTTTGCATCTTTCGCCGATGATGACGTGTTTGTTGCGGCTGGTATCCCCTTGGAGACGGGTACATTCCATGTTTACGAGGGAAGTTATGCCATCAGCAACGGACAGTGCACGTGGTCCAGACGTATCGAAACGTATCGAAGCGGTTATTGGATCAGCCAATATCAGTTAGCGATACAAGATATCTCAGCTTCGCAGCTTGAAGTGATCTCCACTGGCAAACGTCTCGTTATTGTCAATCGATCTGATATAGATGCAACGATCTCAATCCGAGATCAATCTACAGGAGCTACAGAGCAAATCGTTGTTTCTTCAGGCGCCACCTGGATGAATTAGAACACAGAGAAACCCGCTTCAGCTATTATTGCTGCAAGCGGGTTTCTTCGTTCTGTCAGCGGCATCCATTTCACGCGCCTGGCTTACTTCACCCCAAGCCGTTTCCGGTAATCGGTAGGAGAGACACCCGTATGTTTCTTGAACACTTTGGCAAAATGAGGGTAGTCCTCATAACCGATCTGCAAGGCGATTTCGTATGTTTTGAAGCGTGCGTCAGCGAGCAGCTCTTTCGCCTTCTCTAATCGAAGCTGGGTCAAGTAGAGCACGAAGCTGACCCCCATCTCCTGCTTGAATACACGGCTGAAGTAAGAGGGAGATACTTCGGACACTTCAGCCACTCGCTGCAGATCAATATCCGCATCTGCATAATGGTCCTTCATATATTCCACCGCTCTGTGGAGGTGATGGTGAGTGCCCCACTTCCTAGTCGAGCGCAGCTCTTCGATCCATTCGTCGAGTAAGCTGCAGACCGCTTGCAGCTGCTCCTGAGACCCGTCAGGCCACTTAACAGGAGTTTCTTCGGAGGCCAATATACCCTTCTTCATAGGCTCAAGCTGCAGGCTCTCCAGTTCTCCTGTCAGCAAGGTAATCAGATCCGCATATCGCTCCATTAGCTCACCGGCAGTAGGGTTGTCCGAGATAAAATCAGAATGGATAGTCTCCAAGGTTTCCTTCACTGCCTCTGAATTGAGCACCCACAGCTGATTCGTAAGCGCGCTTAGGTGGCTTTTACTATAGAGCAGCCATTCGCTTCTCTTGGAAGCCGCTCGTTGGGACTCCTCTAGCTTTTCAGTCAACCGCTCCAGCATGCTTTGAAACATGGCGGGTTTAATCGGCTTCAACAAATAATCGAAGGCACCCATCCGCAATGCCTTTTGTGCATAACCGAAATCATCATAGCCTGACAAGATGACAATCTGCGTAGATTTCTTGCTCGCTTTTACAGCTTCCATACATTCAAGTCCATCCATAACCGGCATCCGAATATCTGTGATAAGCAGGTCAGGAGACCATTGATCAACAAGCGCCATCGCTTCTTGTCCATCCTCAGCCTCACCAACCACCTGGTAAGGATATCCGCTCTGCTCGATCAATTTGCACAAACTGCGCTTGATCATATACTCATCATCGGCTAATACGATTGTATACATAGGTCCTCCTGCTAGCACTGTGAAGTCGTTCGTTTATCTGCTTTCCGTGGGCAGCTTAATTTGAATGGTTGTGCCTGACGAGTTCGATTGTGTAATTTCCAAACCATATGGGGCGCCGAACAGCAAGCGAATCCGGTGATGCACATTCCACATCCCGATCCCTCTCTTGGTAAGACCTGGAGAGCCCGCATTGGCGTTTATATCCTTACTCGAATCCAGATGATCCGTATCGGAATCTCTGCTGTTGAATATCTGATTCATTGCATCCACTTGTTCGGGAGACATTCCTCCGCCGTGATCCTTTACGGTTACTATATAGGCATCCGCATTTAGCTCACCGTGGATCCCGATATAAGCGGGGCGCAGCTTTTGACGCTCATACCCGTGAATGAAGGCATTCTCAACAATCGGTTGGATAAGCAGCCTAGCCGCCTTCACTCGAGCTGTCTGTTGATCATCCGTATCGAGCTCTACTACGAGGGAACGATAGCGCTCCTTCTGAATCTCGAAATAGCTTCGCAAGTGTTCGATTTCTTCCTTTAGTGTAACGATCTCATTCGGACTACCTACACTGTATCGGAATAGATCGGAGAGGGCCGTAGTCATATTGCTTATGGGGATAACCCCTTCTACAAGTGCATGAGAGTTAATTACCTCGAGCGTATTGTACAGAAAATGGGGATTGATCTGAGACTGTAGGGCGAGCATAACCGCCTCCCGTTGCTGGAGCTGAAGCTCTTTTTCCTTAAGCTCTGATGTATGCACAACTTCGATCAATCGACGAATTTCACTGACCATTTTATTAAAGCTTCGATTCAATTTGCCGATCTCATCATCTCTTCGTTCTGGTGCTCTTACGTTCAGATCCCCGTTCTCAGCCCTGTGCATGAGCCGTTGCAGCAATAATAACGATTTTGATAAATAGTAGGAGAATCCGCTCAACATCGCCAGAACGAACAAAATTAACACGATCCCTACCCAGATGGACAAGTTGCGAGTGGCGATCAATTCACCTGCCAGCTCTTTTAATGGCACTTCAGACACCATAATCCAGCCATTTAAAGGCGAGCGATGAAAAACAGTTAACAATTCATTATCACCAGTGCCTTTGAAGAAATACCCCTCGGGGAATCCTCCGTAATACTCTCGATCTTCTTGTGAAATAGGCTTGTATAGAAGCTCAGGATTGGTGTGATATACATATAATCCATTAGAGTCGATCAGGGAGATTTTTCCCGTTTCCCCTAGCTTAATATTTTGCACGATCCTGTTAACCTGATTCACGCTCAAATCAAACATAAGAAAACCGGTCGTCTCGTAACGCTGAGTATCCCAGAACTTGCGTATGACGGTAATAATCGGATGAGACTGATCGAAAGTAAGGCCCATGACCTTATACGTTTCCTGATCCTTCAAATTGTCCAGCTTGAGCAGCTTGGCAGCGCGTTCCCGATCCGTATTCCCGTAATTCGCGAATACACCTTTCTCCGAAACGATTGAGAATCCGTATATATCGGTTCGGCCGAAAAGTAAATTTGGCAGCAAATTCCGTTCTATTTGGGCTTTGTATCCGTTCAATTCCAGGTAGTCATTCGGATTCAATTTCATGAAATCTTGAATAACGGGATTAGAAACCATAGGGAATGTAGATCGTTCTAGATCGGTGAAATAAGCGTCCAATTGAGAAGTCGTTTGTCTGACCAATTCCTGATTCACTTTGCGGGCATTCTCTTTTATCGTTTCGTTTGACTTCTGAAACCAGATTAGTCCCAACAAAAGAAAGGGAACGCATAGGAAAGCAATAATAATGATATTGATCTTGGCGTTGATGGACAAGGCAGCAATAGAGCGGTATACGCGTGACAACCAGGCTCTCATAGGCTGATTAATGACGCAGCGTCAGCAGGGCCTGATCGAGATCTTCCATCAACGATTGAGGCTGCTCAAGTCCGACAGAGATTCTGACTAAGCCTTGCGGAATTCCGGTCATTACGCTCATTTCTTCGTTAATTCCAACCCCTGGCGTATTAATTAAGCTCTCAAAACCGCCCCAGCTGGGGCCGAGCTCGAAGTATCGCAGACTGTGTATCATATCCATAATGGCTTGGTCGTTTCCTTTTGGGACGAAGCTCATTATACCGCTGTATCCAGTCATCTGCCGTTTACCCAGTTCATATTGCGGATGGCTTTCAAGCCCTGGATAAAGGACACGTTCTACTAAGGGATGACTTTCCAGAAAAGCAGCAACTTGCATGGCGCTTTCTTGATGCTGCCTCATGCGCACAGGGAGGGTACGTAAGCCGCGTGTCAGCAGCCAGGATTGATGAGGATCCATGTTCGAACCGAACAATGCGCGTTCTCGATGCATGATTGTTTCCATCATATCGGCTTGTCCAATAAGCACCCCGCCTATGATATCACTATGTCCTCCCAAATACTTGGAAGCCGAATGCACGACCATATCTATTCCGTACTTGAGCGGATTTTGATAAAGCGGTGTGGCCCATGTGTTATCGATAATCGTTGCAATACCATGAGATTTGGCCAGAGCGGCTACTGCCTGCAAGTCTTGCATTTCGAACAGATGAGAGGAGGGGCTCTCGAGAAAGATCAACTTCGTATTTGGGCGTATAGCTTGTTCGATTTCTGAAGTGCTGCCCGATTTCACGAACGTGACATCGACCCCGAATGATTGCAAGTAGGAGCTAAGAAATTCTCTCGTAGGTCCATAAGCACTGCGAATACATACGACATGACTGTCCTTCGACATCCAATACATAATGGCAGCAGAGATTGCACCCATACCGGAGGAGAAACACTTGGCGGATTGACCTTCTTCTAATGCGGCGATTTTCTGCTCGGCAATTTCTGTTGTGGGATTGCTTACTCGTGTATATACATACCCGTGATCGGTAGTTTTTCGCGTGAATAAGGAGTTCTGGAATATAGGAGGCACAATGGCTCCGAGATAACGGTCATAATCGTCTCCCAAGTGTGCGCAAATATCCTCTTTGGTCCAGTTGTAGTTGGATTGTTTCTTCGATGTCATGGTATTGCTCCTTTTTAATAAAGTAGATTAGGGTAGACACTTAAACAACTGCTTGTTATAATCGAAATGTTATTAAGTAACATTATATGTTATTATCCAACATTTCGAAAGGGTGTTTTTTATGTCAGTAAGTGCAAGAATGAATCGCCTGTTCGCATCAGACGGCAAATGCTTCGATGTTGCAATCGACCACGGATTTTTTAATGAATATTCCTTTTTATCCGGTATTGAGAATATGCAGAAAGCAGTGGAGACGATCGTCGACGCCAATCCGGATGCCATTCAACTAAGCGTAGGCCAGGCAAGGCATCTGCAGCGCATTCCGGGCAAACACAAGCCTTCTCTCGTTCTTCGCTCCGATGTCGCTAATGTATATGGCTCTACCCTTCCAAGCCATGTGTTCAGTCAACTGATCCATAACCCTGTTGAGCAAGCGGTCCAGCTTGATGCAGCCTGTATCGTCGTGAATGTCTTCCTTATTCCGAACCAACCTGAACTCTATCATCAATGTATCGAGAATGTATGCAAGCTTAAGCCGGATTGCGAGAAATATGGAATGCCGCTTATGGTCGAACCGCTCGTTATGCTGCCCAATGAAAAAGGGGGAGCTTATATGGTGGACGGCGATATTAAGAAGATCGTTCCATTGGTTCGTCAAGCCGTTGAGCTTGGAGCGGATATTATAAAAGCGGATCCTTGTGATCCAATTGAGAACTATGACCAGGTGATCCAGGCTGCCGGCGGACTGCCCGTGCTGCCGCGCGGAGGCGGCCGCGCTCCTGACGAAGTGATTTTAGCACGTACTCACGCACTAATCCAATTAGGGGCGGCCGGCATCGTATATGGCCGCAATGTTGTTCAACACCCGAACCCTAGCAAGATGACGGAAGCATTTATGGCCATTGTACATCGAGGCGCTTCTGTGGAGCAGGCCTTGAGTATTTTGAACGGAGGGGCATAATGTTGACTTCGAGTACTAAGGAAAAACGACAGGTCCGCTTTGGCGTTATTGGCTGCGGGTTAATGGGCAAAGAGTTCGCCAGTGCAGCAGCCAGATGGTGCCATCTGCAGAACGTGAACTTTCAGCCTGTAATCGTCGCTGTTTGTGATGCCAATCCGGAAGCTGCGGCTTGGTTCGCTGATCATGTGCCCAGTGTAACCCAAACGACAACTGATTATAAGGAGCTGTTAGCTTCACCTGATATCGACGCTATCTATTGCGCGGTGCCTCATCATTTGCATGCAGAGTTGTATGCAGACATTATTGCCTCCGGCAAGCATCTACTGGCCGAGAAACCTTTCGGTATAGACATGGAAGCCAATGAGCGCATTCAAAGGGCTATCGAGCAGCGCCCGGATGTGCTTGTCCGCTGCTCTTCCGAATTTCCTTTTTTCCCTGGTGCGATGCAAATATCCAAATGGGTTCAGGAGAATCGGTTCGGCCGCATCATAGAAGTGGAAGCAGGCTTCTGGCACAGCAGCGATCTCGACCCTACCAAGCCGATCAATTGGAAAAGAAGAGTAGCTTCCAACGGTGAATATGGCTGCATGGGCGACCTCGGCATGCATGTGGTCCATCTGCCCATGCGATTCGGTTGGAAACCAAGCTCTGTCCGTGCGCTGCTGTCCAAGATAATGGATGAGCGCCCTGATGGGAAAGGCGGCAGCGTACCATGCGAGACATGGGATAATGCGATTCTGGCCTGCGATGTGAAAACAGAGGATCAGCAATTCCCTATGGTGCTGTCGATGAAGCGGATTGCCCCGGGACATGCTAACACATGGTTTATTCGTATTACGGGTACAGATTTCTCGGCTGAATATACAACGAAGAATCCGAAGCAAGTTGCATCCCTTCCCTACAAACCGGGGGGCGAGCAAGCTTGGCATGTAGTTGATGCGCCGTATAAGTCCGCTTATGCTACAATTACAGGAGGTATATTCGAATTCGGCTTCTCCGATTCTATTCTGCAGATGTGGGCAGCATTCTGCGACGAGATTGTTAACGGAGAACATATGCAGCAGCCTTTTCACTGTGCTACACCAGGTGAAGCGGCTGACAGTCACAAGCTGTTCACAGCAGCACTTGAATCACAGCGAGACAATAGTACCGTCACTTTATCTTGGGGGGATTCCCAATGAAACCGCGTACCGCGGAGGCAGTAATTGCCGGTGTTATATGCCTGGATGTAATTCCGCAAATGGAGCATCAAGTTACCTCGAATGAAGTAGGACAGCTGTTCGTTCCCGGTAAGCTGATAAACATAGGACCGGCCGTTACGTCTACTGGAGGCGCTGTGCCCAATACAGGCATAGCGCTTCACCGTCTGGGAGTATCGGTCCGGCTTATGGGTAAGATCGGGGATGACTTGTTCGGTGGAGCGGTTGCCAAGCTCTTGGAGGAGCAAGAACAAGGTCTGTCATCGGACCTCATTGTATCACCTAGTGAAATGACTTCTTATACGATTGTCATCAGTCCTCCGGGAGTGGATCGAATATTCCTTCACTGCTCCGGGGCAAATGATACATTCTCAGCTGATGATATTCGCTATGATGACATTAAGGAGACACGTTTGTTTCATTTTGGCTATCCTCCTCTGATGAAGCGTATGTATTCAAACGGCGGCGAAGAAATGGCTGAAATGTTTCAGCGAGTGAAGGAGCTTGGAATTACTACATCACTGGATATGGCTAAGCCAGATCCGGATTCAACCGCGGGCCGTATAGACTGGATCTCATTCCTGGAGCTTGTGCTGCCGCATGTCGATGTATTTTTGCCTAGCTATGAAGAGCTCCTCTATATGTTAGATCGTGAGCAGTATTCTCGTTTGGAGAAAGAGCGCAGCTCGGCGAACGGAGATACAGGTGTCGGAGTAGATAGCTTGCTGCTCTCCCAGTTGGCTGACCGATTATTGCTTATGGGTGTTGCTATTGTCGGTATCAAATTAGGGGAGCATGGGCTTTATGTAAAAACGACCTCTGATGTTTCACGTTTTGAAGCCATGGGAGCTTGTTGGACAGATAGTGCTGGAATAGACTGGGGCGGTCACGAGCTGCTTGCGCCTTGTTATTCTGTCGATGTGATTGGAACTACCGGTGCAGGTGACTGTACAATTGCTGGATTCCTAACAGGATTGCTGCATGGGCTGCCGATGGAACGTATTATTCTGAGCGCAGTTGCGGTCGGTGCTTGTAATGTAGAGCGGCCTGATGCCACAAGCGGAGTCCCTTCCTGGGATCAAGTTGAGCAGAGAATGGCTTCTGGGTGGCAGCAAAGAGATAACAGTTGGCTCGAGCGGGATCCTGCTTGGCGGCAAGATCAACAAAGCGGGTTGTATTATAAGAGGAAGAAAGGGTGAAGCGAGCTTATGGTAACTCCTGAACAAGTTAAAGAAGCGCAGGAAATGACTCTTCGGATGTTCGATGAGGCTGGAATTGTGCTTACTGAAGCAGAGAAGGCGAGTATTGAAATTGCAGGGTTTGGCTTGGATGATCTGCTGAATCAAGGTCTGGAGCTTATTACTTATGTCAACACGGACCGTTATTGCGCCAAAGATCTTGTTCTTTTCCCGGGTCAAACTTGTCCTGAGCACAAACATCCGCCAGTTGGAAGCGATCCTGGTAAAATGGAAACGTTCCGCTGCCGCTCGGGCAAGGTCCTGTTATATATTGAAGGAGAGCCCACCTCGCCTATACAAGGAATTGTGCCATCCGGAAGCGAAGCTTATTATACCGTGTTTCACGAGATTGAACTGCTGCCAGGTGAACAATTCACAATTCCGCCTAACACACTGCATTGGTTTCAAGCTGGAAGTGAAGGTGCAATCGTATCGGAGTTCTCCAGCACAAGTAGAGATGAATCCGACATCTTTACAGATCCCAATATTCGCAGACTTGGCTAAAAGGAGGATTAAACGGTGCGTTGGAACGGAAGAGTATGGACACGCAGAGAGCTGGAAGCCAGAGTTGGGCGGTTGGAACAGATCGGCGGTATTCGCAGATTGCAGCTGCTAGAGGGAACAGAAGCAGGCAACGAACAAATCCAAATCCGCACTGGCGCAGGTTTAGCCTATTATATCAGCGCCTCGCGTGGACTTGATATTTCACTTGCGGAATTTCTGGGTGTACCCATAAGCTGGCAATCACCGAATGGAGATGTGCATCCTGCCTATTTCAATGATAGCGGAGCGGAATGGCTTCGTACAGCTGCAGGCGGTCTGTTGATGACATGCGGGCTGTCTCAGGCTGGGTCACCGAATGTAGACCAAGGGTATGCGTTCGGACTACATGGCCGTGTTCACCATACTCCAGCCAGACACGTATCCGTTAATGGAGCTTGGGATGGGGACGAGTATGTGATGACTGTATCGGGCGTCATGGAGGAAACGTTCATTTTTGGCGAGCAATTGCGTTTAATACGCGAAATAACCAGCCGATTAGGTGAGAATCGCCTTACGATTCGCGATACAGTGGAGAACCCCGGGTTCAAGGCATGCCCGCATATGATGTTATATCACTTCAATTTTGGCTTTCCACTGATGAACGAATCCACTCGCATCCACATGCCAACTGCTCGAATTGTTGGCAGAGAGGCGCATACACCAGTGGAAGGCTATGACCGTTGGACATCACCGGACCCGACTTATTCGGAACGGGTTTATTATCATGAGGTCCATTCTGATGAAGCGGGCAGAGCAACGGCGGTAATAGAATCCCCTGACTTTCCCGGAGCTGAGCAAGGCGTGCAAGCTCGCTTATCTTGGTCTACGGAGCATCTCCCCAGACTCGTCCAGTGGCACATGCCAGGAGCGGGTACGCATGTACTTGGTATTGAACCAGCCAACTGTCATGTGGGAGGACGCGCCGAAGAAAGGGCGAACGGCTCACTTGTAATGCTGGAGGCAGGCTGCTCGGTTACGTATGAGCTTGACTTGGAGATTAACTTGCTAGGAGCATAGGCTTATGAAACCAAGATTGAATGAAAGGCAGGAACGCATTCTTGATATGCTTACTGCGGATGGAGAAGTCAAAATAACATCGCTCAGCCGACAGTTTGATGTGACTGAGATGACGATCCGGCGTGATTTAGAGAAGCTCGAGCAAATGACGCTTTTGTATCGCACGTTAGGCGGCGCTATACCGTCTACAGCTATAGATATGCCGCTAGGTGAGCGATCCCGTGTGCTGATGGATGAGAAATCAGCGATAGGTCAAGCGGCCGCGAACCTCATTGTGCCAGGAGAGGCTGTATTCATCGATGCCGGCACAACGACACTCCAGATTGCACGCTGCATAGGACGGGGCAGTGATATGACCATTGTAACCAATGCCTTGAACGTGGCAGCGGAGTTGAACGGCAAGCAGGTTCAGACCATTGTGGTCGGAGGGATCATGAGGGAAGCGACATCTTCCCTTGTCGGCCCGTTCGCGGAAGAGACGATATCCAAAATGGCTTTTGATCGGGTGTTCTTGGGAGCCTCCGGCTTCACGCTCGAGCATGGCTTCAGTAACTCCAATGTATTCGAAGCGGAGTTGAAGCGGATCGTGATGACCAAAGCAGCTGAGGTGAATATGGTGCTGGATCACACCAAATTCGGGATCCAATCCTTGTCCTCCTTCGCAGGTCTTTCTCAAGTCCATAGAATCATTACGGATCAGCAGCCGCCAACAGTTATTGTTGAGGCGTGCCGCGAAGCGAAAGTGGAGCTTTTGATAGCTGGACAAGCAGCAGGGTGAAGCGGAATCTGGATAAGTTTCCACAGGAGGAAGGAGGCGACAGTCCATGCTTGCATTTCAAGCTGTGCTTGAGCGGCCGGAAGCAGTTGGCAGTTGGACTTTTATGCATGTGCCTTTTAGCGTGGAGGAGAAGTTCGGCACCAAGTCCCAAGTGCGGGTGAAAGGGACAGTCAACGGTGTTTCCTATCGCAGCTCCTTGATGCCTAATGGTGATGGATCTCACTACATGGTCGTGAATAAAGACATTCGGGATCAGGCAGGTGTCACCCAAGGAGATACCGTACAAGTGACGATGGAGCTCGATACGGAAGCGAGGGAGGCCATTGCGCCGGATGATTTCCAGTCGGCTCTGGATCTTGACGACGCTGCCCGAATAGCCTTTGACAAAATGGCTTACTCGCACAAGAAGGAGTATATCAACTGGATCGAGGAGGCCAAGAAGGCCGAGACGCGGGCCAGCCGGATCGAGAAAGCGATCGTGAAGCTTCAGCAAGGGATTCGGTTGAAGTGAAGGTGAGGTATAGTGGATGCCTGCTAACAGACAGGGCTGTCCTGAAGGATCTTTAACGCCTTCTAGGACAGCCCTAGATGAGTTGCGAAATTCTGAAACACACTAAGGAGTAGTAAATGTTTTATTAGCGATCTGTTTGGCAATTTGTATAAGCTGCTCTTTTGAGGCTTTCTCACTTGACAAGGAGAAGGTAAATTTACCGTTGTCTCTCATCTCGGTCCATAATAAGCTATTGATTGTATAATTGTTAAATAACACTTCTGTTTCGTTAATGGTGACGACATCCATTTCTTTATTCTCATCCCAAGAGAGTATATTCGGTCTTAAAGAATATGTATAACTTACGGATAAATAGATGAATAGGTCGTTTTTTCTAAAAGTTAGGATAATTTGGCTCATAACTGGCCCCATTGGTTTCTTGGAAAATGCATATAGTTGTCCAGCAGGGCTTGTCTGATACTGGATAGGTCCATCAGGAGTCCCGGTATTTTGAAATCCAGTATTCACAATTTCAGTTGTAAGAAGTTTGTAGCCATTGTTCAGCTTAGGAACTTGAAAATTTTTGTAGGCGCTTTTGCTTATCCCTGGGAAAGAATGCAGATCCTTGATTGAGTAGGGTTTGTAGGTTACATGCACTCTTTCTGGAGATTTTATTAGATTTTCTAGTTGTAGTTTGTCATTGGGGCCAATATATATTTTTGCCTCTTCGCCTGGCAATAACTGCTCTTTTACCATTTTCACTATTTCTCGATGTTCTGGTGGAATTGGTTCGCCTCCCGGTGTCACGAACTCCATCACAACTTCACCCTTGGTATTTTTCAGAAATGAAATTTTTCCTGAAGCCGCCGCATACGTAAACCCGCTGAATAGAACAATGAATCCCAATACTACTGCAGCACTTCGATACCTGAGGCTATAGCTTCGATCAACGGATGACTTTACTAGATTCGTACCACGTTCATTAATACGATTCATGACCCCATTAGACGCATCAACAGACGCGCACTCTGCAACTAGGTTCTTGTACGCTCTCCTAGCTCTTTCCCACTCATCAGCGCGGGGCGGAAGACCAAGTTCGTCCATCTCTATCTACCTCCTCATTAAGATCATATTTCAGCTTTTTCTTGATTCGTTCAAACTGCTTGCGCAATGTCGCTGACTTCACATTCGTTATCCCGCTAATTTCATCGAAACTTTTATCCTCCAGCACCCTCAAGATCATTAGATGGCGGTCGTGGGGCCCAAGCTTATCCAATAGTTCTCTCAGGATGATCGAGTCATCGCTGCACGGTTGAGAGGAGGAAGTCTGCTCCTTATAGTTAGTCAAAAATCGAATCCATCCATTCCTCCTGCGGAGTAAATTTAGGCATTGGTGATAAGCAATTTTGTACAGCCATGCGGAGAAGGAATCTCGTCGGACGTACTGATCCATTCTGGTAAAGGCAAGCAGGAACACATCCTGTACCGCATCCTCTGCCTCCTCAGGACTGCCTAACATACATAAGCAATAAGCATACATTCGCTGCTGAAAATGCAGCACAACCAGACGGAACGACTCCGAATCGCCGAGTTTAACTCGCTCCACCAGCTCTTCCATAAATAGCTCCGAATATATTGGTGCGTCCATTTTTGCTCCTTTCCAAAGGGGCCCCCTCTTGTATATACGTCAATATAACACCCTGAGCGGACGTTTTGTGACAGGTTGCCTAAAAAAAGAAGCATGTTAAGAGAAACCCAACTAGCTAGGAGGGCCATATGGTTTGCGCAACAGTATAGGAACAATCCAATAGTTGCTCAAAAAGCAACTAATAGATCCCGAACCCGTACAAAGGGCCATTTAGTTGCTCAAACCGTAACTAAATGACCCAAAACTCCGGGAAAAACAAAATTCCTCGTATTTAATTGCTGTTCAAGCAACTAAATACGAGGAATTCATGTGCCTAATAGAAATAGTTGCGGAATGAGCAACTATTTCTACGCGAGGCTCAACGAGCACATGATCTCTACCCTATCTGGATGCTAGCACATCACAGAACGCCTTGGCGTATGGAGGCAGATCTGGCGGACGACGGGAGGAAATGATATTTCTGTCCACAACGACAGCTTCATCGTACCAAGTAGCCCCGGCATTCTCCATATCATCACGAATACCTGGTGTTGAAGTAACTTTGCGTCCTTGCAATATCTTGGCCGAGACGAGAACCCATCCGGCGTGGCAAATTTGCCCGATAGGTTTGCCAGCCTCATCCATTTCCTTTACGGCTTGCAGCACTTTAGGGTAACGTCTAAGCTTGTCCGGCGCCCAACCTCCAGGTACCAGGATTCCATCGTAATCAGCGCTATTCACTTCGTCGAAGGACAGGTCCGATTGTGCAGGCACACCGTACTTCCCGATGTAAGTCTTTCCTTTCTCATTGCCGACCAGATGAACAACGGCGCCTTCTTCACGAACACGATAAATCGGATACCACAGCTCCAAGTCCTCGAATTCTTCGTCTACCAAACAAATGACCTTTTTACCGGCTAATCGCATGGATGAATACCTCCTTCTAGAAATAGTCTTACATAACTCAACCTTATTATTGTACCATATTTGAATTGGCATTGATTTTTCCCGACGAATCGTCATAATGAAAGTTGGACTTTTGTTATTGAACACAAGGGAGTTGGACGGGGAATGAAGCTGTTTATCAGATGGGCGCCTGCTGTTGCATGCATGGCTATTATTTATTATTTATCTGGTCAAACCGGGGATGATCTCGGCACATTGCTGCCGTATTTTCAGAAATGGTTTCCAGCTTTGCAAAGTTTCGATGCAGGTCATTTTCTAGCCTATTTTTTATTAGCGCTTACGTTCTTTTGGGCGTTGCTGCCCTTTTCCATACATCCATGGGGTAAAGCAGCAGTTGTGGTGTTATGTGTTCTATATGGACTTTCCGATGAGTACCATCAATCCTTTGTCCCTGGGCGTATGCCGGATATCAAGGATTTGCGCAACGATGCGATCGGAGCGGCCATAGCTATGTTAGTACTTAGTCTTCCTGTGTTGAATAAGCATATAAGAAAACGGTTCCTTTCCTAGCAAAAAATACTATCCCGACTGTGGAAGGATAAAGCTTAGAGAAGTAGAATATATAACTTCAAAGCGGAAAAAGAGTGCATTTTCTTTGCTGCGGAGAAGGAGTGAATGATTTGCATAAGCAGTGCAAGTGCGGAGAGACGATGGGTATTCGATTGCGCACCGTCATTTTTCAGAATAAGGTAGAGATAGAGAATGTCCCGATTTATTCTTGCGATGCTTGTCAGCGAACCGAGGTGTTCCCAGCGGTGAAACCGGAGCTAACCGGATTTATCAAGACGCTTGGACATGACCCGGAGAAGAAACAAGTATTTTTCAACGAATTGTCGGAACTGGCGCACCTTATGCACAAGGTTACGAATAAGGAAAACATACATAGCGCGGTGGAACGCATAATTGAAGAACGCATTAACGAACTTCTTGATCTGTTGCTTCTCGCCCAATCGCTAGACGATCGTGAGTGGATGGAGGATGTGCGACATCGGCTATCGCAGATTACCAATCATGTGATGACGACTTATGATTTTTCTTGACTCCGTCTATTTTAACCACATAAACTTCTGAATAAGCTGACGCGTGTTAGCTTTTTTTTTCGATTTTTGTTAGTATCGGTAGTAATAGTATTCTTAGATGCAAGAAAGGCGGTTATGTTAATGGTCGAAGTTATTCAGTTGGAGTCCGAGAAGCAATGGTTGCAGCTTTTGCAGACGAGCAAAGAACAGCCGGTTTGTGTACTGAAGCATAGCACACGTTGCCCAATCAGCTCAGCAGCTCATGATCAATGGAATGCTTATCTGGATCAATCACCTAACAGTGATGTGGAATATGCAATCGTACTAGTAGTAGAGGACAGACCCGTATCCAATCTGATCGCAGAAACATTAGACGTGAAGCATGAGTCCCCGCAATTAATTGTAGTCAAGCAGGGAAAAGCGGTCGCTCATACGTCCCACTGGCATATCACAGAAGGTAAGCTGAATGAGCTGTTAGGAAATTAAAAGCACAAAATGGACTTGGATAAGGATAGAAAAGCATTAAAATTGGAAATGACTTGTAAATGTATTGGTTTTCATTGCTTTACATTCGGCTTTGAAGTATCATTTAGCTAAAGCCTGTACACGTGATATTAGTAGTGCTGAGACTATTCTTGAGAACCTATTACACATATTGGAGAAGATTAACGTGACCGTAACAATTTATGATGTTGCAAGAGAAGCCGGCGTCTCGATGGCGACCGTGTCCCGCGTTGTGAATAACAACCCGAACGTCAAACCGCAGACGCGGAAGAAAGTATTTGAAGCGATCGAGCGGTTGGGTTATCGGCCGAATGCGGTGGCAAGAGGATTGGCGAGCAAGAAGACGACTACGGTCGGAGTAGTTATTCCAGACATATCGAACTCGATTTTTTCTGAGGTAGCCCGCGGCATTGAGGATATCGCCAACATGTATCACTACAATATTATCCTTTGTAACGCTGATAAGAAGAAGGATAAGGAAATCCGAGTTATTAATACGCTTCTCGAGAAGCAAGTGGACGGTCTTCTGTTCATGGGTGGTACTGTGACGGACGAGCATATTCAAGCTTTCAAGACATCCTCTGTACCGATCGTGCTTTGCGGAACGACAACGGATAATGCCAATATCCCTTCCGTTGATATTGATCACGAAGCAGCAGCTTATGATGCAGTTAAGCAGCTCATTAGCAACGGTCACCGGAGAATTGGTATGATCAGCGGGACTCTGCAGGACCCTGCTAATGGATTCGCCCGTTACCAAGGCTATAAGAAAGCCTTGGAAGAGTCAGGAATAACGGTTCAAGATGATTTGGTGCGAATCGGTAATTACCGTTACGAATCCGGAGTCGAAGTGATGAAGTATTTCCTGGAATTGTCGGAGAGACCTACTGCGATATTCTCGGCAACGGACGAGATGGCCATTGGCGCCATTCATTCCGCTCAAGACCATGGCTTGCGTGTGCCTGAGGATGTGTCGATTATCAGTGTAGACAATACTCGTATGGCTTCGATGGTGCGGCCGCAATTATCCACTGTGGCGCAGCCTATGTACGATATTGGAGCAGTCTCGATGCGATTGTTGACGAAGCTGATGAACAAGGAAGCGGTAGAGATTTCAAGAGTCATATTACCGCATGAGATTATTCAACGGAAATCGGTGGCTCATTTATAATGAGCCTCTTTTTTTGTCTATTTTGGTACATTGGATAAAGGAGAAACAGTAGACATGACATGGAATAAAATTGGCTTAATCGGAGCAATGGTCGAAGAAATACAATTAATTGAAGAACGGATGGAAGGGTTAAAGGTGGTGGAGAAAGCCGGCATCCGCTTTATGGAAGGAAGCTTCTGCAATAAGCAGGTCGTGCTCTGTAAGTCTGGCGTAGGTAAGGTCAACGCTGCTGTCTGTACCCAGCTGTTAATTGATACGTTCGAGGTGGATGCCATTCTGTTTACTGGAGTAGCAGGAGCGCTGGATCCTCAGCTCAACATTGGGGACATCGTAATTTCTACAGACTGTCAGCAGCACGATGTGGATGTTACCGCATTAGGTTTCCCGCGCGGCACGATTCCGTTCCACGACCCATCCGTCTTCGTTGCAGATCCGAAGCTAGTGGAGATCGCTTATGAAGCAAGTGGAGTGGGCTTTGAGGGGCGTACGATAAAAGGCCGTGTCCTATCCGGCGATCAATTCATTGCCAGTCGAGACACGGTGACTACATTGCACAAGGAAATGCAGGGAGCCTGCACGGAGATGGAGGGGGCCGCCGTTGCGCAAGTGTGCGTTTTGAACGGAACCCCATTTGTGATCATACGAGCGATGTCCGATAAAGCGGATGGATCGGCTGATGTGAACTTCGCCGAATTCACGGTATTAGCTGCAAGACATTCTTGCAACATTATCGAAGAAATGATGAAACATCTGTAAGTTAGGATTCGATAGTTAGGACAGCTATTATGATTTAGGCAGATACAGCTTGGCGATTTCAATCGTCTTGCGGTTCTTCTCTTCGATCAGACTGCGTCTTGGAATCGGATCCCAGTCCTCGACACGGTCTAGCCAAGTGTCCGGCAATGGGACTGGGCTTTCTGCGGACCACGCTTGATTCCAAGCTGCAGGGAGTTGGAGTGATGGATCGCGATCCAGACGCTCAAGAAGAGAGTGGTCGGTCATGTTCATCCACAGTAAGCTCCACGCACGCGGGACGACACGCCAGATGTCGTACCCGCCTCCGCCAAGCGCTACCCATCGGCCATCACAATATTCATGGGCCAATCGATGAATGAATTGCGGCATCTCCCGGTATATTCGCATACTGCAATGGATATGAGCGAGCGGATCGAAGGCATGTGCATCACACCCTGTTTGACTTACGATAATGTCTGGCTTGAAGAAGCGGACAACACCGTCCAGAATCTCATGAAAGCTTTCCATCCAGGAATCGTCTTCGGTGTAGGGCTCTAACGGAACGTTGAATGAATAGCCGAAGCCATCATCGGCTCCCCGCTCATTAACGGCGCCAGTACCAGGGAACAAATATTTCCCTGTCTCATGGATCGAGAGGGTGCATACTTCGGGATCTGAATAAAAGGCCCACTGTACTCCGTCGCCATGGTGAACGTCTGTGTCCAGGTACAAGACACGCGCGCCATATTTGCGCCGGATATGAGCGATCGCGACAGCGGCGTCGTTATAGACACAGAAGCCTGCTCCAGTGCTTGGCATGGCGTGATGCAAGCCGCCCCCAGGGAAGAACGCATGCTGGGCCTGCCCGGACATAACCACATCCGCAGCAGCGATAGATCCTCCTACTATGAGGCTTGTGGCCTCATGCATATTCTCGAAGTATGGAGTATCTTCCGTGTCCAACCCGTATTTCGCAGCGGCTTTTACAGCTTCTGGTGCAGGATGGGGTACGCTAAGCGCTTTCACAGCATCTACATAAGCCGGGGCATGCGTAAGCAGCAGATCGGCTTCTGATGCTTGGCCGTGAGAGATAATACAAGAGTCTGTCAGAGCGCCTGCTTTACGGAGCATGTCCATCGTCAGGACGATCCGCTTCTGATTGAACGGATGGGTATCATTAAAGCGATAGTTCTGAGTCTCATCGTGATACACAAAAACCGCATCTTTGCTCATAGCCGTCTCCTGGTTCCTTTCTCGATATAGGAATGACAACTCATACCATAAACCTCTGGCGAAAACGAATGCCGTCGAAGCGTTCTTTGGATTCCTGCGGCACAAGCTTGCCAATGCGAACCATAAGGCAGTTGGCTGGATGGGAACATATTTCCGGATCATCGGTCGCAAACCAGATCATATCCACCGATTTCATCAGTTGCTCCATCATCCGTCTGTAGTCCCATACATTAGACAGTTCGCCCTTCAAATCCCAGTGCCAATAGTACTCCGTTGTAAATACAATCATATTTTCCAACTGATCTTCCATGAAGGCCAATTTAATTAATTTCTTGCCTAGACCAAGCGTACGGTAGTCATCCGCTACTTCGATGGCTCCAAGCTCAACAAGATCGTCCATCTTAGCTTCAGACCATCGCTCCATCTCATCCGGGTAGTGGAACGTGACATATCCCAATATAATTTCATTCAGACGTGCAATCACGATTCTGCCTTCAGGCAGCTCAGCAATTTCAACCAGTGCTTCATGTTGATCTTTGGGTCTGCGAAACGCGTCCAGATCCGGATGCATTTGCAGAGTACGCAGAAAATCACCGGAAACAGGCCCTTCCACAACGATCGTGTTGTTCTCATGTACGATTTGTTCGGCGTGATAGATTTTGATGTGTTCCATGGCGGGCATCTCCTCTCGGGCGCATCGCGCCGTCCCAAACAACATCTAATAAGCTACTTATAGCAAATTTATTAGAAAATGAAAAGGAAATAGTCGAATAAAAGCGATTATGCTATAATAGACATGCCACAAATTGTCCAAATTTATTATGCTGATTTCTCTACTTAAGAATCAAAGATTTTCTACTCGTAATGAAAGCGCTTGAACCAATGATAGTTCTAGGGTTTGTTAAACAGAGGAGGAGAATGGGGATGCAAGGGGAAACAGAAGAGTTGATCCAACCAACAGCACAAAATGCAAATTTATCAAGCTATGAGGAAGCCCGTAATGTCTTCAATTGGGAAGAAGTAGAGAAGCAGTTCTCTTGGTACACAACAGGCAAAGTTAACATGGCCTATGAGGCGATTGACCGCCATGCGGAATCGGATCGCCGTGACAAGGTGGCGCTATATTACAGTGATGCGAACCGTGATGAGCAATATACGTTTGCGCAAATGAAAGCCAATTCGAACAAATTCGGTAACGTGCTTCGCAAGCTCGGGATCGGCAAAGGAGATCGTATCTTCATCTTCATGCCGCGCACACCGGAATTGTATTTCGCTTTGCTCGGATCGCTCAAAGTCGGCGCTATCGTTGGACCGCTGTTCGAAGCATTCATGGAAACCGCTGTTCGCGACCGTCTGGCCGATAGCGAGGCAGTAGCTATCATCACTACACCGTCGCAGTTGTCCCGCGTACCGGTTAGTGAATTACCTAACTTAAAACATGTGATCCTAGTTGGCTCCGATGTGGATGCTTCGGCTCCAGGTCAAGTCAACTTTCAAAAAGAAATGAGTGAGGCTTCGGAATCGCTCGATATCGAATGGCTGGATCGTGAGGATGGGCTAATACTTCACTATACATCCGGCTCCACGGGCAAGCCAAAAGGCGTATACCATGTGCAGAATGCGATGATTCAGCATTATTATACAGGTCGCGTCGTACTCGACTTGCAGGAG
>FWWL01001372.1_pt1 | contig 58588 bp, 58 predicted proteins | sample 2228331 | NCBI WGS metagenome assembly FWWL01 (sample SAMEA103939775, study PRJEB20133) | metagenome
CACGCGGGGCTGCAAGCGCCGGTAAAGCTCCACGGTCCGCTCGAGGAACCCCAAAGGCGTATCCCAGATCACCAACAGATCCAGATCGCTGCCGAGGCCTGTTTCCCCGCGAGCCATAGATCCGAACAGAATGACCCGCTGAACCCCCATGGCTTTCAGCGCCTCCACCAGCCGGGAAAGCTCCGCCTCCATCTCCATCCGTTGGGCCTCCCGGCGCTCCCGCAACCATCGTTGAATTTCCTCCCACGAATCGCCCATCGCCTTGGATCCTGGAGGAGCAATTGCATTCTTCAATTAATCATAGCGGGAAACGAAGGGGCCGCCAATGGGGTGGAAGGCCACAGGGGAGGAGGCGATCGGAGCGAGGCAGAACACTTCACCCCGATCGCCCCACGCGGCGGGGGGATCCGGTTGACGTTAGAGGACAGGGGACCGTGAGCGCCCTGGCCTCATCCCGATTTCACGGGGGAAGGCGCCGCCGGGGCGCCCCCGACCTCAACGAAATAGGCCTCGCAGGCCCGATCGATCAGCTCCTTGTTTAATGTTGGGCTCACGTTGAAATACGAGGCGATATCCTGGATGTGCGCCAGGAGATCCCGCGCGTGGACCGCCCGGAGCGGACGCCGACGCTTGATATACCACTCCTGGAGGAGATAGACCAGCGCTTGCTCGTCGTAGGGGATCCCTCGGGCCTGGCACTCGCGCCGGAAAATCTCCCGGAACTCCGCGGGGGAGGGATCGGGGATCTCGATCTTATGCCGGATGCGTCGCAGGAAAGCCTCATCCACCAGATCCCGCGGGTTCAGGTTGGTGGAGAAGATGATCAGAACCTCAAAGGGGACCTCGAATTTCTGCCCCGTGTGGAGCGTCAGATAATCCACCTCCTTCTCCAATGGGACGATCCATCGGTTCAAGAGATCCCGGGGGCGCACCTGCTGCCGGCCGAAGTCGTCAATCAAGAACACGCCGCCGTTCGCCTTCAACTGGAGTGGTGCCTCATAATAACGGCTGACCTCGTTCCAGGTCAGGTCCAGCATCTCCAGCGTCAGCTCGCCGCCGCTGACGATAAACGGCCGTCGGATCGGTATCCACCTCGCATCCGCCGGGACCTTCAGCATCCCCGTCTGTCCGGTCCGTTGGTTGGGCAGCGGCTCGTGGTTGACCTCATCGAAGATCTTAATGATGAATCCGCCGACCTCGACGGCATAGGGGATGTAAATGGCGCCGCTGAAGACCCGGCGGCCGATGGCCTCCGCGATGGAGGTTTTCCCGTTGCCCGGAGGGCCATACAGGAAGATCGAGGTTCCGGAGTTGATCGCCGGCCCGATCCGGTGGAACACCCGATCGTTCAGGACCAGGTGGCTTAAGGCTTGGCGCATCACCCGCGGGGTCACGCGGGTTCCCTTATGGGACTGACGACGGATGGCGAGGGTGTAGGCGGACAGGGGAACGGGGGCGGGGCCGGCGTATTGGCTTCGATCCAGCGCCTCGCGGGCGCGATCGCGCCCGCGCGCCGTCAGCACGTATTGATACGCCTGCTCCCCCACGCCGCGGGCTCCCTGCACCTCCACCAGCTGCTCCCGCTTCAGGAAATCCAGGATCTCCTCGACCACCCCCGTGTAAGGGAGGCGTAACCGCTCCGCCACCTGCCCACCCGTCAGCGAGCCCGCGTTGTAAATGATCTTCAGGGCAAGCTCGCTCAGCAGCGTCAACGAGAGCCCGGTTTCCTCAAGCGTCCGGGGCACCGGAGGAATGAAAGAGGGTTCCGCGGGCGGAGCCACTCTCGAGGGCACAGACGTTTCAGTGGATGAACTGACCGCAGCGCTCATCATCGCCTCCCTCCCTCGAGTTCTGTTTCATTTTAACGCCTTCCAGGCGCGTTTCAAAGGAGACCAAACCGTTCCCCCTACCTGACCGCTCATGAGTCCGAGAGAGATCCCTTTGATTAAACCGATCACATCGAAGGCCTGGATGCGGAAGGGAAGGCCTGCCCCGGGTCAACCGGGCAGGTGAATGGGAAAGACGAGGTTCAGGAGGAGGCCGGCCAGGAAGAGCGCGCCGGCGCGGCGGTTGAAAACGAACGCCCACGAGACATACCAGAGCGGCCACACCGGATAACCCGGGGGCGGGGCGGTGGGACGTGGCCGCGCATACGTCTGCCATACCTGCACCCCCCGCGGGAGGCTGAGGAGGGTGAGCAGCACCCACGGCCCCAGCACCCCGGCCAGCGTCAGGCTCAGGACCGCCAGATAGAACGCGATCATCAGCCCGACGTTGAGCACCCGGGCCGCCTGCTCCCCCAGCCAAACCGGAAGGGTGCGGATCCCCTGGGCCCGATCCGCCTCCGCTTTATCAATGTGCTTGCCGATGAGGACGGTTGCTACCAGCAGGGCGTAGGGCAGGGAAGCCCACCAGACCCATCCCGGCAGGGTCCCCGCCGTGGCGTAAAAGGTGCCGCCGATCATCAAGGGTCCCCACACCATAAAGACGCCGAGCTCCCCCAGCCCGATGCGTTTCAAGCGGATGGGCGGCGCCGTGTAGAAGACGCTGATGGACAGGCCGGCGAGGGTGAAGGCCAGGATCGGCCAGCCCCGCAGCATGGTGAGATACAGCGCGATCAGGGCGTCCAGGGCGTTCACCAGCAGGATCGCCCGCCGCAGCTGGGCGCGCGTGACCATCCCGGAGAGGATCGGATGGGGTGCATACTGGGCCCGGACATACTCCGCGGTGTCGAGCCCGGTTTCCAGATCGAAATAATCATTGATCATATTGTTGGCCGCGTGCGCCAGCAACAGGCCGATCGTGGCCAGCAGGAAGGGCAGCGGTTCGAACCGGCCGACGGAGGCCGCGAGCAACCCCCCGATCGCCGCGGAGATGAAGGTCATCGGGAACACACAACAGCGGACGACGATGAGCCACTTCGATATCGGATCCATCGGGCGATCCGCGCGGAGGTTGCAGGTGCGATACACCTCCAGCCAGTTGCGCCACATCCTGGGTTCCTCCTAAGGGAGATCGGCGACAGGCGAAGAGCCAAGCGATCTGTGCACGAGATCCGCAATCCATCAGGCGAAAGGGAGAACGCCCCGCCGCCGCTGGACCGCGGATGCTGATTCTATTCTCGCATACAATAGAGACGCTGCACGGTTTTCCGGAAAAGCGAGCCGATGCGATCCGTGTCGGCCCCGCCGCGCCTTGGAGGATGGGACGATGAAACGATGGGCCTGGATCGCGATGCTGTTCGGCATCGTGGGGATGATGGGGTCGGGCTGCTCCGGGAAGGCGACGCCCACCCGCCCGACCGCGCCGCCCCTTCCTTCCCCGGCCGGGCCGATTGACAGCCGTCCGCTGCCGACCGTCCCGCCGACGACGGCCCCGACGGCGACCCCTTCGCCGACCCCCACGCCGGATCCCTACGCGGATCTCACCGTGGAAGCCCTCCGCCGGCGCGCCTACGGGGGCGGATCCATTGACGTGGGGAAGGTCCTGGCGGTCACCCCGGCCTTCACCCGCACCCTCTTCGCTTACCCCAGCGATGGGCTGACCATCTACGGCTTCATGAACATCCCCCGCGGGAAGGGTCCCTTCCCGGTAGTGATCGTCCTGCACGGCTATGTGGATCCCCAGCGCTATTCCACCCTGGCGTATACCACCCGATACGCGGACGCCTTCGCCCGGGCGGGGTTCCTGGTCCTCCACCCCAATTATCGCAACCACCCGCCCTCCGACGAGGGCCCCAATCCGTTCCGGGTGGGTTACGCCATCGACGTGCTGAACCTGATCGCCCTCCTTCCGACCATACCCTTCGCCCGTCCCGACGCCGTGGGCCTGTTCGGCCACTCCATGGGCGGAGGGATCGCCCTGCGAGCCCTGGTGGCCCGCCCCGATGCGATCCGGGCCGCGGTGCTCTACGGCTCCATGAGCGCTGACGAGCGCAAGAACTTGGAACGCATCCTCCAGTGGTCCGGCGGCCGCCGGGGGCGGGAGGAGCTGGCGGCGCCGGCAGAGACGCTGCAGCGCATCTCCCCAGCCTTCTATCTCCAGGACATGACCGCGCCGATCCAGATCCACCACGGCGCGGCCGACGCCACGGTGCCGCCGGAGTGGTCGCGGGAGCTCTATGAGCGCCTGCAGGCGCTGGGGAAGCCGGTGGAATGGTTCGAATACCCCGGTCAGCCCCACACCTTCCCGGCCGGGAGCGCGGCCGAGCGCCTGCTGCTGCAGCGGGCGATCGCGTTCTTCCAGCAACACCTCCATGGGCGCTGAGGCCTTGAATCGCGCCCGATGACAACTCGGAGCACACGCCATGGGGCGCGCGGACCAGGGAACGACGAGCGGGCGATGGGCGGTGATCCCCCGCGTTTTGTGTTTCCTGTTTTGCGGAGATGAGGTGCTCTTGATCCGGCGGGCGTCGGATCGGGCGGTGCTCCCGGGCCGCTACAACGGCCTCGGCGGCCATGTGGAGCCCGGAGAGGACCTCCGCACCGCGGCCCGCCGCGAGACCGCCGAGGAGGCCGGGGTGGAGCCCGAAACGCTCCGCCTGGCCGGCCTAACCCTCATCGACACCCACATGTCCCCCGGGGTGCTCCTCGCGGTCTTCGTCGGGGAGATCCGGGGACGATCCCTCCGGGAGGCGAGGATCCCGGAAGGCGAGCTCGAATGGGTGCCTGTGGAGCGTGTGCTGGAGCTCCCGGTGGCCGAGGATTTCCCGTTCCTCTGGCCCCGGGTGCTTCGGTTCCGGGAGACCGGGGAGTTGTTTTTCCTGAGCTACGCTTACGATGACGAAGATCGCCTCATCATCCGCGAGGGGTGAGATGGCCGCGATCGGGATCCGCGCGCTGGCGGAGCTGGCGCAGGCGCTGCAGGGCCTCTCGGATCCCCAGGAGATCCGCACGGCAGCCCTGCGGTGGGCGGCGACGTGGGCCCAGGCCGCCGACGGGGCGTTCCTCTCCCGGGAGGGCGATGGCTGGCGGTGTCGGGCCGCGCTGGGCCATGCCGCTCCCTGGGAGCAGGATCGGAGGCGATGGGAGCCGGCCGGGGAGCTGAACTGGCAGGAGGAAGGGGGAGACGCCGTGGCCTTCCTGGCCATCCCGTTGCGCGGTGAGGTCGAGTGGCTGGGGCTCCGACGGCCGGACCCTGAGGCGCTGGCCGACGCGGCGGCCTGGGGGGTCGCCCGAACGCTGATCGCCCTCGCCCTATCGGCTGCCCAGGAGCGGGAGGCGCGAGGGGCCTTCCTCTCCACCGCGGTGCACGAGCTGCGCCTTCCCATGACCAGCATCAAGGGCTACGCCGATCTCCTGCTCAAGGGGTTGGGCGGCCCGCTCACCGAGACCCAGCGGCGCTTCCTGGAGACGATCCGCTCGAACATCGAGCGCCTGGCGAACCTGGTCCAGGATCTCCTGGAGCACTCCCGCATGGAGGCGGGACGCCTGCGCCTGCGCATCGAGTCGGTAGACTTGGGCGAGGCTCTGGAGGAGGCCATACGGCGGGTTCAGGCGGAGGTGGAAGGACGGAAGCATCGGGTGCGCGTGGAGCAGCCGATGGGCCCACCGCAGGTCTATGCGGATCGGGAGCGGCTGATCGCCATTTTAAGCAAGATCCTGGACAACGCGGCGAAATACACCCCGCCCGGCGGGGAGATCCGGGTGCGGGTGGCCCCGACGGGATCCGGGTGGGCATGCGAGATCTGCGACAACGGGATCGGGATCGCGCCGGAAGACCGGGCGCGTCTGTTCACCCCCTTCTGGCGCTCGGAGGATCCCCGGGTGCGGGAGGTGCCGGGCTTCGGGCTCAGCCTGGCAGTGGCCCGCGGCCTGTTGCTCGCCATGGGGGGTGGGATCGAGGTCGAGAGCCAACCGGGGCAGGGGACCTGTGTGCGCATCCGGCTGCCCGGTGCCGCATCCGAGGGGCCAAGTTCGCCCGACGCGGAGGTGTAGAACAGATCTGGGATCCGAAGAGGATCTTGCTGATCGGCGTCCGCTCGAGGAAGGCGTGGACGGCAAAGGCCATGCCGGATCGGCTGAGGAAAGGGATGGCGAGGCCCAGATCCGCGTAGCCGTGAGGATACACCGCCGCGAGGTCGCCGGCCTCTCGCGTGTAGGGATAAGAGCGGCCTCGAAGCAGCGCCGGGCCGCTTCCTCAAACCCCAACCGCTCCCGCGCCTCGAGGATCGCCGCCAGGTGCGGCTCGCATCCCAACCGCTCGGCGATCTCCCGCATGCTGCGGTGGGAGAAGATCGTCTCCTGGACGTGGCGGGTCACCACCTCGGCGGCGTAGCCCTCTGTGAAGGCCGATGGATAAGCGAAGTCCCCGTGCGCTCCGGGCGCAGCAGGTTGTGGGCGCGCTGATCGATGATCGGAACGGTGGAAAGATCCACGCGCTCCTCCTTGTCTCAACCTATCTCTCCCTCTTCAAGGGTGAGACTTGACTTTCCAGCATGCTGGAAGGCTTATACTTCAGAGAGCAAGCGATCGAAGGGCTCCAGGAGCGCCAAGTCTATCTGAAGGTCGGGTGAAGAGGAGGGCGGCCATGGTGGCGAGCTTCCACATGCGGATCAGCGGGATGCATTGTTCGCTGTGCGAGGCCTCCATCCGCCGGGCGCTGCAGCGCCTCCCGGGCGTGCAGGAGGTCCACGTCAGCATCGCCCACGGCGAGGGGCTGGTGCGGTATGACCCGGAGCGGGTGAGGCCGGAGGATTTCCGTCGGACGCTGGAGGAGCTGGGCTTTGCCGTTCAACCGCCCGATGAGGCCGCGGCGATCGCCCAGGAGGAGGCGGCGCTCCGATCGGCGCAGCGGAAGGCAGCCTGGGCGGCCTTCGCGTTGCTCCTGACGGCGGGGCTCATGGGCATGGGCATGCTTTCTGGCCCCCACCCCTTGCGGATGGCCGGGATGGCCGCGCTGGCCCTCGCCATGGCCTTCGGCCCGGCGCGCTTCGTCTTCGCCAACAGCTTCCATTCCCTGCGGCGCTGGATCCTTAACCAGGATGTGCTGGCCGCGGCGGCGGCGATGGCCGGCCTGGCGGGCGGGGGACTGGGCGGCATCGACCCTTCCTTCCCCGCAGAGGCTTTCCTGGGGGCCGCCGTTTTCGTCCTGGCTTTCCATGTCATCGGAGGCTATTTCTCCGTCCGCGTGCACGTCCGGGCCTCGCAAGCGGTGCGCCGGCTCCTCCGACTCCAGCCCGAGCAGGCGGCTCGCCTTCGCCCGGATGGGGGCGAGGAGGTGATCCCGGCCGCATGGCTGCAACCCGGCGATCGCATCCGGGTGCGCCCGGGGGAACGGATCCCCGCCGACGGCATCGTGCGCGCCGGCGCCTCCGCGGTGGATGAAAGCATGCTCACCGGGGAGCCCATGCCCCGCGATCGGCTGCCCGGGGATCCGGTGATCGCCGGGTCGACCAACCTGACCGGCGCCCTGATTGTGGAGGTGACCCGGGTCGGGGAGGCGACGTTCCTGCGGCAGGTCGCCCGATTGGTGGCGGAGGCCCGCGCCATGAAACCCGGGATCCTCCGGCTGGTCGATCGGGTGCTCCTGATTTACGTCCCAGCGGTCTTCGCCGCCGCGCTGGCCGGCTTCCTCCTCTGGACCCTCGGCCTTTGGCTCGCCGGTGGGCGCCCGGATCTCGCCCGCGCGCTCTTCGCGCTGCTGACAGCCCTGGTGATGGGGTATCCATGCGCCCTGGGGATGGCCACCCCGTTGGCGATGATCCGGACCAGTGGGGAGGCTGCGGCGCGGGGCATCCTGATGCGCTCCCCTGAGGCCTTCCACGTTTTTAAAGATGTGAAGGCGATCCTTCTGGACAAGACCGGCACGCTGACGGAGGGACGGCCGGCGCTGATCGCCGCGATCGCGGTGGAAGGCGAGGAAGCGGATCTGCTCCGGTGGGCCGCCGGGGCGGAGCTTCCCTCTGAACACCCTCTGGCCCAGGCGATCGTCACCGCCGCCCGCGAGCGGGGGATCCAGCCTCCGGAGCCCGAGGCCTTCACCGCGCTCCCCGGCCGGGGGGTGTTCGCCCGGGTGGAGGGTCGGGAGGTCCGGGTGGGAACACGCGCCTGGCTGGAGGAACAGGGCGTGGACCTGACGGCCGTCCTCCCCGCTTTGGCCCGCCAGGAGGCCGCCGGCCGCACCGTCGTGCTGGTGGCGGTGGATCGGAAGGCGCACGGGGTCCTGGCCTTCGGCGATCCCCTGAAGCCGGACGCCTCGGAGGCGGTGGCGGCGCTGCGTCGCCTGGGCCTGGAGCCCATGCTCGTCTCCGGGGACAACCCGGGAGCCGTCCGCGTCGTCGCGGAGACCTCGGGCATCTCCCAGGCGTGGGCGAGGCTTCTCCCCCATGAGAAAATCGAGGTCGTCCGCAGGCTCCAGCGCCAGGGGCTGCGGGTGGCCTTCGCCGGGGATGGGATCAACGACGCGCCGGCGCTGATGCAGGCAGACATCGGGATCGCCATCGGAGCGGGGGCGGACATCGCGCTGGAGGCGGCGGACATCGTGCTGATCGGGAAGCGTCTGACGGCGCTGGCCGAAGCGTTCCAGCTCTCTCGAGCGAGCTATCGCCTGGCCGCCACCAACGTTGGGCTGGCCCTGAGCTTCAACGGGATAGGGGTGCTGGCGGCCATCAGCGGGCGGGTGGATCCGATATGGGCGATGCTCGCGATGGCCCTCAGCGTCTCCCTGGTGCTGTTCCGGTCCGTCTCCAGCCGGCTGCTGGGGTCGGAAACCGATGCGGAAGGCAGGAGGTGAGGATGGCTCGTCCGGAGGGATGGCGGATCGGTGAGCTGGCCGCGGAGCTGGGGATGAACCCGCGCACCCTGCGCTACTACGAGGCGATCGGGCTGATCCCCCCGCCGCGCCGCACCCCATCGGGGTATCGCTGGTATGGGGCCCCAGAGCGGGAGCGGCTCCGGTTCATCCGGAAGGCCCGGGCGATCGGGCTGAGCCTCTCGGAGATCCGGGAGATCCTTTCGCTCTGGGACGCCGGGCAGCGGCCCTGCGCCCACCTCCTCGCGGTGCTGGACCGCAAGATCGCGGCCATCGATCAGCAGATCCGGGCGCTGCGCGCCTTCCGCCGGGAGCTGCAGGGGCTGCGTCGCCGGGCGTCTCGGGGGCTCGACCACCCCGGCGCGATCTGTGGGATCATCGAGGGGGCGGCGCGGGAGGGGCGGGGCGGGCGCGCCGCCATGGGGATGCTCCGGCGCCGGTGAGGGGGGATCCCTTCGGATCACTCCTCCAACTCGACCGTCATCCGGGCCAGCTCCTCCGCGGTGACGGCCTCCACGGGGTAGCGGGCCAGCCCCTCGCGGATGCGCGCCATCACCTCGTCGAAGGACATCGTGACGATCCGCTTGCGGCGGATGGGGTTGACCTGGGAGAGGACGGCCTGCTTCAGGAAGGGGTAGCGGATCCCTTTTTCGTGCAGCGTCTCCAGGATGGGCTCCAGCAGCGCGTCGATGGCCTCGATCACCCCCGCCCGGCGCTCCCGCTCCCCCAGCGCCTCGCGCATGGGCAAATCCAGAAACCGATCCACCTTGCGGAGGATCGGCACATAGCCGGCCCCGGCGAAGCGCTCCTTCCGGTCATAGAGAATGCCCAAGGTGATGAAATAGGCTTCTTCGAACTGGAAGGCGAAGGTCCGCTCCGGCGCCTTCGGCTGTTCCTCCTGGAGGGTCCGATACATCCGCAGCACCTCCAGGGCCTTCTCCCGAAGGTTGTGGGCCTTCTCGGTGTTCAGGCCGAGGATATGGTAAGCCACCGCCGGGTCCGGGATCAGGATGGCCATAATCGTGCGGGCCCCCAGGCGGACCATGGCCTCCCGCCGGTGGTTGCCGTTCGGGGCCCAGTAGCGGCCGTCCGGGGTCCGGACGGCCACGATGGGGTCAATGAAGCGGCCGATCTCCTGGATCACGGATTTCAGCCGCTCCACGTGGTGGGGGGAGAGATCCCGCTGGTAAGGGGTCGGCTCCACGCGATCCAGCGGCAGCTCCACCAAGAGTTGCCAGCGGCGCGCGTAGGGCTCCGGATAGGCGGCCCACACGACGCCGCCGTCGGCTTCCACCTGCCGGATCAATTGTTGGAGCTCCTCCGGGATCGCTGGGCGCATCGCTCCCTCCCTTCACCCCAGGATCTCCATTCATAAACATATAGCACAAGCCTCTTCTCAGAGGAGCTTCCTCCGAATGTGGACGCTTCAGCGATCCGGGTTAAAATTAAGCATGTTAGATCCCAAGCCCCGGAGGTAACCATGGTGCATACCCTTCCCCCCTTGCCGTATCCGTATAACGCGCTGGAGCCTTACATTGACGCCCAAACCATGGAGATCCACCACACCCGGCATCACCAGGCCTACGTGAACAACCTCAACGCCGCTCTGGAGAAGTATCCGGAGCTCCAGGATGTGCCGGTGGAAACCCTCCTGCGGAACCTCCCCAGTGTCCCCGAGGACATCCGCGAGGCGGTGCGCAACAACGGCGGCGGCCACGCCAACCACAGCCTGTTCTGGACGGTGATGAAGCCGGGCGGGGGTGGGGAGCCGAGCGGGGCCCTGGCGGAAGCGATCGAGAAGGCTTTCGGCAGCTTTGCCAACTTCAAGGACCTCTTCACCAAGGCCGCGATGGGGCGCTTCGGCAGCGGATGGGCCTGGCTCAGCATGACCGCCTTTGGAAAATTGGTGGTCCACTCCACGCCCAACCAGGACAGCCCGATCATGGAGGGCTTGATCCCTTTGCTGGGCCTGGACGTGTGGGAGCACGCGTATTATCTCAAATACCAGAACCGGCGGGCCGACTATGTCCAGGCCTGGTGGAACGTGGTGAACTGGGACCAGGTGGCCGCCCACTACGCGAAGGCCCTGGAGGCGATCCGAACCGGGATTCGGGCCTGATCGAGGCGGGCTTCCGCTTCGCGCGTTCCGCCTCCCCAACGGATCGGCGGGGATAGGTGGGGGAAAGGCCCTGCCTATCTCCCTTCCACTGAATCGAAATAGCCAACGATGTAAGGGGGTGGGATGGCTTCTTTGCATGATCTGCGCGCCCGCGGCCAGTCGGTCTGGCTGGATGAGATCCGCCGGGAGTGGCTGATGGATGGGGAGCTGGCCCGGTGGATCGAACGGGGGGTCAGCGGCGTGACCAGCAACCCCACGATCTTCGAGCGCGCCATCACCACGAGCCCGGCGTATGACGAGGCGATCCGCTCGCACTTGAGCCGGGACCCCGAGATGGAGGCCGCGGCGCTCTACGAAGCGCTGGCCGTTGAGGATATCCAGATGGCGGCCGATCTCCTGCGCCCGGTGTACGAGGCGAGCGGGGGGGACGACGGCTTCGTCAGCCTGGAGGTCTCCCCCCATCTGGCCGACGACACCGAGGGGACGATCGCCGAGGCCCGCCGGTTGTGGCGCTGGGTGGACCGCCCCAATGTGATGATCAAGGTCCCCGCCACCCCCGCGGGCATCCCGGCCATCGAGGCGCTGATCGCCGAGGGGATCCCCGTCAACGTCACGCTGATCTTCTCCCCCGCGCACTATGCGGCCGCCGCGGAAGCCTACTGGCGGGGCCTGCGGCGGCGGGCGGAGGCGGGGAAGGATCTCCGCAGCGTGGCCTCGGTGGCCTCGCTCTTCGTGAGCCGGATCGACACGGCGGTGGATCGCGAGCTGGAGAACCTGGGGACGCTGGAGGCGCGCGCGCTCCTCGGGAGGATCGCCCTCGCGGTGGCGAAACGCGTCTACCGGACGTTTCGAGAGCACTTCCTGCCGAGCGCCTTCCCGGAGCTCCGCGCCCATGGGGCGCGCCCCCAGCGGGTGCTGTGGGCCAGCACGAGCACCAAGAACCCGGCTTATTCCGATGTGAAATATGTGGAAGGCCTGATCGGCCCGGACACCGTGACCACGCTCCCTATGGCCACGCTCCGGGCCTTCGAGGACCACGGGCGGGTGCCGGGGGACACGGCGCTGGAGGGCTGGGAGGAGGCGGAGGCGGATCTGGCAGCCTTGGCCCGACTGGGGATCAACCTGGAGGCGATCCTCGAGCGCCTTCAGGCCGAGGGCGTGGTCGCCTTCGCCCGCTCCTACGAGTCGCTCCTGGACGCCCTGGAGCGCAAGCGAACGGAGCTCCTTCGATCCGCTTGAGAGGAGGGATGCGATGAAGTGGGCGCAAACCGAAGCCCTGCCCGGCTTCCCGGCAGGAGCGCTCACCCTGCGGCCGTTCACCGGCGAGCGAGTGATGGTGGTCCGGGTGGAAGCGCCGGCGGGCGCGACTGTACCGCCTCATTCGCATCCCCATGAGCAGATCACCCTGGTCCTTCAGGGCCGCCTGCGCCTGCGGATGGCCGGGGAGGAGCGAGACCTGGGCCCTGGCCAGATCGTCCACATCCCCTCGGGGGTTGAGCACGAGGTCGTGTTCCTGGAGGAGACCCTCGCCTTCGACGTCTTCCAGCCTCCGCGCGAGGATTTCCTGGCGCGCCTGTCCCAGTAGGATTTCCGCGTCGCGTCCCCTTTTCATTCCGAAGGAGACCTCCTATGGTCGGGAGCTGGACGGCTGCCTATCAGCGGTTGTTGTTCCAGGAGCCCGAGCCCGGGATCCTGGAGGTCGTGCTGCACCGGCCGGAAGCCCTGAACGCCCTCGACGCCCGCGCCCATCGGGAGCTGGCCTACGTGTGGCGGGACATTGATGTGGATCCGACGATCCGGGCGGTGCTGGTCCGGGGATCGGGGCGGGCCTTCTCCGCCGGGGGGGATTTCGCCCTGATCGAGGAGATCATGTCGGATCCGGAGGCGTGCCTGCGGGTCTGGAGGGAGACGCGGGATCTGGTCTACAACATCCTGGATTGCAGCAAACCCATCGTCTCCGCCATCGAGGGGCCGGCGGTGGGGGCGGGGCTGGCGGTCGCTCTGCTGGCGGACATCTCGGTGGCGGCGCGGGGCGCCCGCTTGGTGGACGGCCATGTGCGCCTGGGGGTGGCGGCGGGGGATCACGCGGTGCTGGCCTGGCCGTTGCTGATCGGGATGGCGAAGGCGAAGTATCATCTGCTCCTCAACGAGCCGCTCTCCGGCGAGGAGGCGGAGCGCCTGGGCTTGGTCTCCCTGTGCGTGGAGGACGGGAAGGCGTATGAGGTGGCGCTGGAGATCGCCCGGCGCCTGGCCCGGGGGAGCGCCTCGGCCATCCGTTGGACCAAATACGCCCTCAACAACTGGTTCCGTCTCGCCGGCCCCCTGTTCGATGTCTCCACCGCCCTGGAGTTCCTGGGCTTCCAGCTCCCGGACGCCCGCGAAGGGCTCCAGGCCCTGCGAGAAAAGCGCCCCCCTCGATTCTGGGGGGAGATGCCTTCATAAATCGAACTCAATCTCACTACTGGGCGGTTTTCCCCGAGGAAGAAGGATTCGGGTATACTGGGAAGCGATACGCTGTTAGATCTCCCATGGGCGGCACGGCCATGGATCGGATCTTCATCGCCCATGTGCCGAACCCATCGCCTGAATCCTTCCAGGCCACGATCTGGCGGGGTTTGAAGGCCCTGGATGTTTCGATCCCCAAGGGGCGCAGGGTGTTTCTCCAGCCCGCATGCCCATGGGCTCATCCCCGCTTCGCCCCTCACGCCTTCACCCCGCTCGCCCTGCTGGAAGCCATCCGGGCGGTGCTGGCCGATACCTCCTTAACGCTGGGGGGAAGCAGCCTGCCTGGTTTCCCCACCCGCTATGCCTTCAAACAGGCCGGATACATCTCGTGGGCCCGGCGCCATCGCATCCCATGGGTGCCGCTGGATGTGTACCCCACTCAACCGTCTGGTGACGACCTCCCTCTGGCGGCACCCATTCGCGAAGCAGATCTCCTGATCGCGCTACCCCGCCTGACGGGAAGCGGCTTCCTGGGTTTCGCAGGCGCCGCGCGGCACCATATGTTTCTGCTCCCCCCTTACGAGCACCTTCGGGCTTATCCTCTTCTCCCCGAGGCGATTGTCAATGGGATCCGGATCCGCCCTCCAGATTTGATCGTGCTGGATGCCACCGTAGTCCTACACCGGGGAGGTGAGCTATCGGGGGAACCCCTCCCGATTTCTGTGCTGATCATGGGGACTAACCTGGTGGCGGTGGACCTGGTGAGCGCTCTGCTCTACGGATACGATCCGCAGGAGATCCTATGGATCCGCCGGGCCATTCAGCGGGGTCTGGGCCCACCCTCCCCCCACGTGCTGCGAATTCTCGGCGATCTGTCCTTGGAGGATTTGCGACATATCGGGGAGTGGATCATCCATCCGGATCCGCGGCCGGAGCGTTACCCATGGCCTGCCCAGGTGCGGGTGTATCGCTCGGAGGGCGAGCCGCTCTGGAACATCCCGGGAGCACTGATGGAAACGTTGTGGGTGTTGGAACATGCGGGGATCTCGCTGGCCAAGGCGCGGGAGGCGGCGATCGTCATCGGCTCGGTCGGCGAGCTGCCCCGCCCGCGCACCGACACCGCGGCGGCGATCCTGCTGGGGGATTCGGCTCGGGCCGATTATCGGGGATACAGCCGCATTGTCCGGCTGCCGGGCCGCCATGTGCCCGTGGCCCGGCTTCTGTTGGATCTCCCGTATATCCTGCAGGTGGCCTCGCTGCGCGGCGAGCTGGGCTGGGGGTTTCTGTGGGCAACCATCCGCGATGCCTTCAGCCGTCAGCTGCGCCCCATGACCGGATAGGACAGGGCATTCACGGGGAAGCATTTTGCAACCCATCTTAATCTAAGGAGGGCATCATGTTCGCGGTCCTGCAGCGCATCGGACGCTCGTTGATGCTGCCGATTGCGGTGCTTCCGGCAGCGGGGATCCTCCTGCGGTTCGGCCAGCCGGACCTCCTGAACATCCCCTGGTTGGCGGATGCAGGAGGGGTGATCTTCGGCAACCTGCCCTTGCTTTTCGCTGTCGGCGTTGCCATCGGCTTCACCGCCGATGTGGGGACGGCCGGCCTGGCGGGGGCCGTTTGCTACTGGGTGATGACCAAGGTCCTCGCCGACATCAGCACCAGCGTCTACCGCCTTGAGAAGCCGTCCGACATGGGCGTGCTGGCCGGCATCCTGAGCGGCCTGCTGGCGGCTTATCTCTACGAACGGTTCCACACTATCCAGCTTCCGGAGTGGCTGGCCTTCTTCGGCGGCAAGCGCTTCGTCCCCATCGTGACGGCCTTCGCCGCGGTGATCCTGGGGATCATCTTCGGGCTGATCTGGCACTGGCCGGAGCAATGGCTGGCCGCTGTGGGGAACTGGGCCACCCAGGCCGGGCCCGTGGGGGCGGCTGTCCATGCTTTCTTGAACCGTTTGCTGATCCCCTTCGGGCTCCACCACATCATCAACTCGATCGTCTGGTTCCAGTTCGGCGACCTCACCCGGTTCTTCGAGACGCGAGGGGCGGAGGGCGGGCTGTTCATGACCGGGTTCTTCCCCATCATGCTCTTCGGCCTGCCGGGGGCCGCCCTGGCCATGTATATGACAGCGGATCCCAAGCGTCGCCCCATCGTGGGGGGCATCCTCTTCTCCGCCGCCCTGACCTCCTTCGTTACGGGGATCACTGAGCCGGTGGAGTTCGCCTTCATGTTCGTCGCCCCCATTCTCTACGTGCTCCACGCTGTGCTCACGGGGATCTCCGCCTTCATCACCATCTCCCTGGGGATGCGTCACGGCTTCACCTTCTCATCCGGGTTCATCGATTACCTTATCAACTTTGGGATCGCGAAGCAGCCACTACTGCTCCTGGTGGTGGGGGTGGTGTTCGGGGTGATCTACTACGTTCTCTTCAGCTGGCTGATCCGGGCGCTGAACATCCCCACCCCAGGCCGGGAGCCGGAGGCTTGAGGATCCGCCGGTTGTTAGCTGGGCATCGAAGGCGCCCAGCCCAAGGGGAAATAGGCTTGCGGGGGCGGGGAGGCTGCTGAAGGTAGCCTCCCCGCCTCCAAACCCACGATCTCCACTCATGCGAGCGGAGGAAGCCGGGCATGCGGGATAAGGCGCTTCGCTACATCGAGGCGCTGGGCGGGCGCGAGAACATCCAGGAGATCGATGGGTGCATCACCCGTTTGCGCGCCACGCTCGTGGATCCCAACAAGGTCGATGAGGCCGAGCTGCGGGCGGCTGGGATGATCGGGCGGCCGGTCCGGATGGGGAACGGGATCCAGATCGTGGTGGGCACGCACGCGGAGCTGATCGCCACTGAGATCAATAAGATCCTCCGGGGAGGATAGATGGTGCCGATCCTTTCCCCTTTCACCGGCCGCGTGGTGCCCCTGGATGAGGTCCCGGATCCGGTGTTCGCTGAGCGGATGCTGGGGGATGGGATCGCCGTTGAGCCCGTTGAGGGGATCGCGGTAGCCCCCCTCTGTGGCCGTCTCGTGGTGATGCACTCCGCCCATCACGCGTTCGCTATCGAGGCCGAGAACGGGTTGAAGGTTCTGGTGCACATCGGCCTGGACACCGTCCACCTGCGGGGGGAGGGTTTTGAGGGGCTGGCCCACGAGGGGGATCCGGTGGAGGCCGGGCAGCCGATCGTGCGGTTCGACCCGGAGCGGATCCGGGGGGCCGGCTACAGCCTGCTCTCCCCGGTCGTCCTGCCGGATCTACCCGAGGGCTATCAGGTTCGATCGACAGGGGCCCGGGAGGTGGTCGCAGGCCGGGATCCGCTGCTTTACGTGATGGTGGGGAAAGATGCCTGTTAAACGACTGCTCGAGGCTTTCGCCAGCGATCTCCGGGCGATGGATGGGCGGGCCCTGCTGGAGAGCATCCGGCTCGCCGAAGGGCGAGCCCTGTGCGCCGAGGTGCTGGCCCTCTCCCCTCCGCTGGTGGATGGGATCAGCAACGCGGAGCTGGTCGCCGCGATGGGGGCGGACTTGATTCTGCTCAACGGCTACGATGTGCTTCAGCCGCAGGTGATGGGCTTCCCAGGCGCGGCCGATCTGGATCTGGGATGGGCACGCCTTCCAGCGGGGATCGGGGTGACCCCCACCCGGGTGAAGGAGTGGACGGGGCGCCCGGTCGGTTTGAACCTGGAGCCGATCCCAGATCCGGGGAAAGCCGCCCGGGCGGCGGGGCGACTGGCGACCCCGGAGAACGCCCGGCGTGCTCTGGAGCAAGGGGCGGATTTCCTGGTGATCACCGGCAATCCCCAGACCGGGGTGACGGGGGAGGGGATCGCTGAGGCTGTGAGCCGGATCCGGGAGGCGATCGGCGGGGCGCCTCTGGTGCTGGCCGGGAAGATGCACCGGGCGGGAGCCGAGGAGCCTGCGGTCTCCGAGCGGGATGTGGAGGCCTGGATCGCGGCGGGGGCGGATGGGGTGCTCATCCCCCTGCCGGGGACCGTGCCGGGAGTAACTGAAGTCGAAGCAGCCCGGCTGGCCGCTCGGGTCCACCAAGCGGGCGGCCTGGTGATGGGGACCATCGGGACCTCTCAGGAAGGGTCCTCCTCTTCCGTGATCGAGCAGCTGGCGCTGGCCGGGAAGCGGATCGGTGTGGACATCTTCCACATCGGCGATGCCGGATTCATGGGCATCGCCTTTCCGGAGAACATCTATACCCTCTCCCTCGCCATCCGCGGCCGTCGCCATACTTGGCGACGGATGGCCGCCTCGCTGTATCGTTAAGGGGCGTGTGAGCGTTACATGGGATCGGCTTTACGCGGGTTCATGGCTGCGGTGATGGGGTGTGAAGGCGAAACCTGTGTGGTCGCTGATATCCGGCTGGATTGGGAATGTTCGGATGAGGGCATCCGAGTCAACAGGGTGGGAAAAGGCCAGCTGAAGCGTTAACCAGCCTATCAAGAAGGTGAGAGTGCGGGCAGCGAGTCCTCCCTTCTGAAGGAACGAAGGGAGGACCCGGATCTCCAGCAGGCTTTCGTGAAGGGCCTGTCGCCATCGTCGCCAGATCGGGTCCCCGATTTGCTTCCGGTAATCCTGCACATCCCGGTAAATCGTCGCCGCTGAAATATGAACGCCCAGATTGCGCAACAGAAAAGCCGCCGCTGACCCCGAGAAGCCCGCCAGATACAGTAACACCCCCAGGGATCGAAGCCTCTGACTCCGATGCCGCCCGATCCCGACCGCATCCGGCTGAGCGGTCCAGGTGATCCCACAGCGCTTGCAACGGAAGCGAACTTGCTCTACCAGCGTCGAGGGGAGATCCCGAACGCGCCGGGTCCGCCGCTGATGGATCATCCCCGTGGGAGCGTGGCAGGCTGGGCACCAGCGGGCGGCCTGTATCTGCTCAGGCAACAGGTGCAGCACGCGCGGAGGGATTTCGAGCCGATCGCTCTCCATCCATCACCCCTTCCATTGATGAGGCTCATGCGCAACAGGCGAGCTTTTTGTCCAGGCTGGACGCTAAGGCGGCCGGGTCTAGCCCTAACTCGCATGCTCGCAGCACATGTCTAAACATAAGGATGACCGGGCTACCAAGTCTCCAGCTGGGCGGTCATCCCGGCGTCCACGAAGAGCAAAGATCCGGTGATATAGGCGGATTCCTCGCTGGCCAAGAACAGGGCGGCGTAGCCGACATCCTCCGGCGTCCCCAGGCGGCCTAATAGCTGGCGCCGCTCCACCGCCCGACGCATCCCCTCGGGGTCTGGGGAGGCAGCGAAGATCCCCCGCACCAATGGGGTGTCGATCCAGCCTGGGCAGATTGCGTTCACCCGGATGTTGTCGCGGGCCACATCGATGGCTGCGGCCCGGGTGAGGGCAGCCAACCCTCCTTTTGAGGCAGCATAAGGCGCTGTCCCGCCCACATTCTGGACGGCGTGGACCGAAGCGATATTGATGATGCTTCCGCCGCCGGCAGCCCGGATGTGAGGGATGGCGTATTTTGAGCACAGGAAGGGGCCGATCAGGTTCACCGCGAGGCAGCGCTCGAACTCCTCGCGGGTCGCCTCGGTGATGCTTTTGTAAACACCGATGCCGGCGTTGTTCACCAGGATGTGGAGCGCCCCATAGCGCTCGATGGCTTTCTGGATCATTGCTTTCACATCTTCCTCGTTCGATACATCGCAGCGCACAAAGAAGACCTCAAAGCCCTGATCCCGGAGCTCTTTCTCCGTTGCCCGTCCAGCTTCCTCATTGATGTCCGCGATAATCACCTTCGCCCCCTCACGGGCGAACACGGTAACGATCCCCTTGCCGATACCCATCGCCCCTCCGGTCACAATAGCCACCTTGTCTTTCAATCGCATGGCAAAGCCTCCTTCAAAGGTTTAGCGCCAGTGCGCGTATTGATTGCGAATCAATTGCTCTAAATCCAATAGGCTGCACCATGCGATATCGCCGATGAAGGTATGCTTGAGAGCGGCGTAGGCCACCCCATATGCCAATCCGCGAAGGGGATCCCCTTGGAGGAATCCGGCGAGGAAGCCTGCCACCATGGCGTCCCCTGCGCCCACCCGATCGACGGCCTCCAGCGGGTAACCGGGCCGGGCATGGATTTGCCCTTCATGCCAAAGGAGCGCGCCGCCCTCTTCCAGAGTGAGCACGATCGTCGTTGCCGGATAGCAGCGGGCCAGCTCGCGCACGATGGCTTCTGGACTCCCCTCGAATCCCAGAACCTGTGTGGCCTCATAGGTGGTGCAAAACAGCACATCGACAGCCTGGAGAAGAGGATGGAGGGCCTGGTAGGCGCTTTGAGGGGACCACAATTTGGAGCGGTAATTGACATCGAAGGAGATCTTCACCCCGGCGGATTGCGCCTCCTCGATCGCCCGACGAACCAGGCGATGACAATTAGCACTCAAAGCGGGGGTGATCCCGGTGAGATGGATCAACCGGGCCTGGCGAACATATGCCCAATCCACCTCGTCCGGGTCGATCTGAGAGAAAGCCGAACCGGAACGGTCGTAGATCACCTGATAGGGGCGAGGAGGCTGCCCCAGTTCCAGATAATACAGCCCCACCCGCCCCTCGGAGGTCCAGATCACCCGTGAGACGTCCACACCGTGTTCGCGGATCTTGTTTACGATCCGCCGTCCCAACGGGTTGTTCACCAGCTTCGAGATCCATCCGCTGGAGATCCCCAGGCGGGAGAGGCCGATGGCCACGTTGGATTCGGCTCCGGCAACTTCCAGCCGGAGAACCTCAGTTTGCTCCAAGCCGAACCCCGGGGGCACCGTGAGGCGCAATAGCGTCTCACCGATCGTCACAACTTCTGGCATAGGTCAGCGCCTCGTGGGTTGATTCATGATATCTTTTGGTTGAAATCTTCTGCTTCGACTCCTTGAGTCGGTTAGACGGGCGATCAGAAAGGTAACTTTCGCCGCGCAAGCTCATTCAATCGCATGCAGGTTGCGGAAGAGACGGCGGCATGACTCCCGAAGCTGATCCAGGCCCTCTGCAGTCACCGAAGCGGGGCTCACCAGTGCGCTCCCAATGCCCACCGCGACGGCCCCGGCGCGGAGGAAGTCGGCCGCGTTCTCCACCGTGATCCCCCCGGTGGGCAGGAACGGGATCTGCGGGAACGGGCCGCGCAGGTTCCGCACGTATTCCGGGCCGCTGGGCATGGCGGGGAAGATCTTCACCATTGCGGCCCCGGCCTGATGCGCTCGCCAGATCTCGGTCGGAGTGAAGGCGCCGGCGATCCAAGGTACTCCTGCTTCCCTGCAGAAGGCCATGAGGGCGTCGTCGGCATGCGGGCTGACCAGAAAGCAGGCGCCAGCCTCCAGGGCGCGCTGCGCCTCCGCAGTCGAGAGGACGGTCCCCGCGCCGATGGCTGCTCGCCCTTTGAACGCTGTGGCCAGCTGCGCGATCTGCTCCAACGCGCGGGGGGAGTTCATGGCCACCTCAATGGCTGTGAAGCCTTCCTCTAACAGGATCCGCACCACATCGCCCAGCCGATCCCCCCAATCCCCCCGCAGGATGATTAAGGCCCGGCTTGCCCGGATCGCCTCCATCGGCTCCATAGTTCCCCCTATAGGACATGGGCTGCGGTGGAGAGGACCTGAGGTCCTTCCGCGGTTACTGCCACATCGTCTTCGATGCGGACCCCACCCCAGCCGGGGATGTAGATCCCCGGCTCGACAGTGCAGACCATGCCCGCCTCCAGCGGGGTCTGGACGCCGGGGGCGAGGAAGGGGATGAACTCGTGATAACGATAGCCCACGCCGTGCCCGGTGATATGGATGAAATACGCTCCGTATCCGGACTCCTCAATGACCCGGCGAGCCGCTGCGTCCACCGCCTCGGCCGTTACTCCGGGGCGCATGGCCTCGATCGCGGCCTGCTGGGCCCGACGGACGATCTCATAAACCTCCCGTTGTCGGGGGCTGGGCTCGCCAGCGACCACCGTTCGGGTGAGGTCGGACCAATAGCCGTCCACCACTGTGGCCAGCTCCACCATGACCCAATCTCCCTCACGGATGACCCGTGACGTGGACGGAACCAGCAGATAACCCTTATAGCTGCCCTCGGGGCCCGCGCTGACCTCGGCCGAGGCGCGAACGAGCCGCGCCCCTCGATACCCCACACCCCGAGCCCGGATCTCCGCTTCGATCGCGGCTCCTACCTCCGCCTCGGTCCGACCTGGGACGGCCAGCTCCTTCAGCCGGGCCAGGCCCTGCGCAGCCACCTCATTCGCCAGGCGGATCCGCTCGATCTCATCAGGGGTTTTCACAGCGCGCGAGCGGGCCAGTAGCTCGTCCGCACCCTTCAGGGCAGCATGGGAGAATATCTCGCGCAATAGATCATGCCATGGCGCAGCGGGGACCACGGGCTCCGCGTGACGATACGTCGGGGCGACCACTTCCGTGGAGCGCTCCACCCCAATGGTGGACCGCTGAAGCCCAAGCCGATCGCGCAACTTTGACAGGTGCTCACGGTAAGAGACGTAAAGATCGGGGTCCCCCAGAAGCCCCCATTTGAATGGGATCACCTCTGCCCACGCCGGGTCTGTATATTCCTGTTCGATCTCCGGCACCAGAAGCCCCACGTAGCCATCGCGGGTGATGAGGGCGACGGAGAATCCATGATGTGGCCAGTAATTGGTCAGATAGACCACATGTTCCGGGAGACGGCAAATCAGGGTGTCGTATCCTTCCGCGCGCATCAATGTTAACAAACGCTCTCGCCGAGCCGTATCTACCATGGCTGGCTCTCCTTTTTGCTCGTTTACTCGGGATAGAGGCGCTTCTCCGTAGCGGCATCGAAAACAAAAAGGCATTCGGAAGGCCATGCGAGCCATACTTTCTGGCGCAACTGCAAGGGGGAATCCGCCGTTGTGATAGCCTTCACCACCAACGGGCCCATTCGGAGATCCACAATACGCTCCAGGCCCAGGGGCTGAATGATCTCGACCTCTGCCTTCACTGTCCCCGGGGCTGGGCTTGAGAGAATCCGGAGATGCTCGGGGCGGATGCCCAGGAACACCTCCGCCTTTTCCCCCAGCTTCCCCTCCAACCGCACAGGGAAGCGCATCTCGAACCCCGGGTGGACGAAGCGGGTGCCTTCCGGATCGGGGAAGGCCTGACAGCGGAGGAGGTTCATGCCGGGGCTTCCCAGGAAACCGGCTACGAAAGCGGTCGCCGGACGTTCGTAGAGGGCTTGGGGCGTGTCCAGCTGGACCCCACGTCCCTCCCGCATCACCAAGATGCGGTCCGACATGGCCACAGCCTCTTCGAAATCATGAGTGGCGTAGATCATCGTCTGGCCGGTCTCCCGCTGTAGACGTTTCAGCTCAGCTGCCATCTCCTGGCGGATTTTCGCATCCAGGTCGGTGAAGGCTTGGTCCAGAAGCAGGACGCGAGGCCGGCGGACCATGGCCCGGGCGATAGCAACCCGGCGGCGTTCCCCGCCGCTATAGGTGTGAGGCAGGCGGTGAAGGAGGTGGGAGATCTGCAGCCGCTCGGCGATCTCAAGAACCCGTCGACGGATCTCTGTCTCCGGAAGCCGGCGCAGGCGGAGGGGATGGGCGATGTTGTCGAAGCCAGACAAGTGGGGGTAGAGGGCGACATCCTCGAAAACCATGGCCACATCCCGCTGCTGCGGCGGGATGCTGTTCATCAGGGTCCCGCCGATCCACACCTCTCCCATATCGGGCTTCTCCAGGCCGGCGATGATCCGAAGGGTGGTGGTTTTCCCGGCTCCTGGGGCGCCCAGCAAGCCGAAGAACTCCCCTTCGGCCACCGAGAACTCCAGATCCTGGAGGGCGACCAGTCGTCCGTACCGCTTGTGGAGATGGCGAACCTGAACAGAAGCCATCAGTGGAGCCCTTTGCCGGTTTGCGGATCAAACAACAACGTCTGGCGGGGGTGAAAAGCGACCTCCACCTGCTCTCCGGGCGCAAAACGCCCGGCGCTCGGCACAACCATTTGAAGGCGGAGGCCACCACGGGTTTCCACATCCAGGATCAGCTTCCGGCCCAGTGGCCGGATCAGATCAATCCTCGTCGGGATACGGATGAGATCCGGCGATGATGGCGCTGATGGGTCCGGGAGCGACAACTGCTCCGGACGGATGCCCAGGATCAGGTGGGGGAGGGAAGGGCTCGTCTCGATGAGCCCCCGACGGTCGTCCGCCGGCATTTCGAAATCCGGGGCGGACAAGACCGCCCGCCCTCCGACGGTCCGATACTCCACCGGGATCAAGTTCATAGGCGGGCGGCCGATGAAGCCGGCCACGAAGAGGTTGGCCGGGCGCCAGTAAACCTCGTCAGGGGTTCCCACCTGCTCCACGCGCCCTGCATTCATCACGACGATGCGATCCCCGAGCGTCAGGGCCTCCTCTTGATCGTGGGTCACATAGACCATAGTGCGCCCGAACTGATACTGCCAACGCTTCAGTTCCGCTCGCATCAGCTCGCGCAGCCCGGGGCGAAAGTTGTTGAGGGGTTCATCCAGAAGCAGCACCTGTGGCTCGATGACCAGGATGCGGGCCAGGGCCACTCGTTGCATGGTGCTGAGATCCAAGCGGGAGACCGGCATGTGCAACACAGCCTCCAGCTCCAGCGCCTGAGCCACTGCCCGCACTCGGCGCTCGGTCTCCTCTCGGGGGAGACGTCGGACTCGCAGGCCGAAGGCGAGGTTATCGTAAACCGACATGTGCATGAAGAGCGCATAGTTCTGGAACATGAAGCCGACGTTGCGGCGTTGGGGAGGCCAGTCGGTGATCCGCTGATCCCGCAGGTAGATCTCCCCCCGAGTGGGCCGTTCCAGCCCGGCGATCATGCGCAAGGTGGTGGTCTTCCCGCACCCCGAAGGGCCCAGAAAACACAAGAACTCGCCTTCCCAGATCTCCAGATTTAAATCCCGGACGGCAACGGTCCCGTTGAATTCCTTGGTGATGTTTTCCAGTCGAAGTAAGATCTGTCCTTTGTGGGCCATCGCTATTTAACCAGGCCGAAGGTGAAAGCGCGGACGAGATAACGCTGGATCAGATAGCCGGCGATCAGGACAGGGATGGAGGCCAGGATCCCCAGGGCGGCCTGGGGGCCATAGTATCGCCCGACCGCTCCGGCGTATCGGCTGACCTGGACCGGGAGAGTGACGGCGAAGCGGGAGGTGAAGATCAGGGCGAACAGGAACTCCGTCCAATTCATGATGAACACGAAGAGGGCCGCGGCGGCCAGCCCGCCGCGGATGAGGGGGAGGGTGATGGTGAACATCACCCGCCAGCGTGAGGCCCCGTCCAGGATGGCGGCTTCCTCGATGTGGCGGGGGATGCCGTCGATGAAGCCCTTGATCATCCAAAGGGAGAAGGCGAGGGTGAAAGTCGTATACATCAGGATCAAGCCCACATGGGTGTCGATCAGGCCCAGGGACCGGTAGTAGACCAGCAAGGGCACGGCGAAGGCGATGGGCGGGAACATCCGGGTGGTCAGGACCGAGAAGGGCAGGAAATTCCCACCCGCCCCAAACCGGGAGACACCATACGCGGCCAGAAACCCGACGACAATTGAAAGCGCCGTGGAGATAGGAACGATGATCAAACTATTGATGAAGGCTCGGGTGACCGGTTCGGCGGTACGAACCATCTCACTCACCACCCCTACGGGGTTGCCGGGCCAAAACAGAACCAAGTAGTTCTCCAGCGTAGGCTGCCGGGGAATCAGGGTGGGCGGGTAGGCGAGCCACTCCGGGGGCGGCTTGAACGACAGAGAGAGCACCCAGGCAACAGGGACCAGCGTGATCGCGCTCGCTACCAGGGCGATCGCACCGTATGCCCACTTCGTGATCCGGGCGCGCTGGGGCATCGCTCCCTCCTCACCGGGATTCCCGCTCGGCCTCGAGCGGGCGCACAGCCACACGGGCGATCAAAGCGACCATGATCAGGACGAGCAGGGCCATCGCGGCCGCATAGGAGAGCTGCCCATAGACGAATCCGGTCCGATAGAGATACAGCGAAAGGCTCTCGGTGGAGGTCCCCGGCCCGCCGCCGGTCATGATGTAAACCAGATCGAAGATCTTGAAGGCCTCCAGGGAGCGGATGATCAGGGCGACAAGCAAGACGGGTTTCAGCATGGGGAAGATGATATAGCGGAAGATGTGCCAACGGTTAGCTCCCAAGGTCATAGCAGCTTCAACCGGCTCAGGGGGAAGTGCCCCCAATCCGGAGTAGATCACCAAGAACATAAATGGGGTCCACTGCCAGATATCAGCCAGCGCGATCGTCGCCAAGGCGAGGATGGGGTTTTGATACCACTGAACTGAGGCTCCCGGACCGAAGAGGCGGATCAGTATATAGTTGACCGGACCCTTGTCCAGGAAGAGGAGATAGAAACAGAGCCCCACCACAACCCACGGGAGCATCATCGGATAGAGGATAAGGGAGGCGAAGACCCGCTTGCCTGGGAACGATTGGAAGTGAAAGAAGAGTGCCAGTGCCCACCCCAAGAGGAACTCCACGCTGACGGCAACCACGACAAGGCCGACTGTGCGGATCAGAGCTGCCAGGAAGCGTTGATCCTGAAGGGCGAGAGCGTAGTTCCTCAGCCCGACGAAGGGGGCCTGCCACCAGTCTACCCCCATAATCGGCTGCCAAGAGACCAAGCTCAGGTAGATGACGATGAGCATCGGGATGATAAGGACGAACCAAATCAGCAGCTGCATGGGGAGGATCAACAACTGCCCCATCCAGCGCTCCTCATCCCACCACGCGACCCGCGGAACCCGGCGCAGCATTCCCCCTCCTGTCGTGGATAGGGAGCCGGGCATCGCGCCCGGCTCCCCGTCTCCGCGCAGCGCCCGTTAGTCCTTGAAGATGCCCTTTTGGCGCCAGAGGCGCTGGATCGGCTCGGGGTAGTTCTTGCGCTCCTGCCGCCAGGCCTCGATCTGGCCCAGCCGCCCCAGTCGGTCTGTGATCTTCTGCCACTCATCGGCCGCGTCCTTGAGCGCCTGCTCCGGCTTCTTCTGCCCGGCGAAGGCTTGCTGGAGGTGGAGGTTGAGCTTGTCCAGATATTCGTTCGCCCCGCGCAGCGAGATGTCCGGGAAGGCGTTCTTGGAGTTGGCCAACAACACCGGCAGAAACTCCGCCCCGTAGGCCTCCTTCATCTTCGGCTCGTTAAACCATGGCTGTCGGAAGATATCCAGGGTCCCTACCCGGGCGATGGCGTCCAGGCCGGTCTTGGGGCCGCAGAACCACTGGATGAAGCAGTAGCAGGCCTCGGGGGATTTGCTATAGCGGGAGATGCTGAAGCTCCATCCCACGACGTGCGGCACGGCCCGGATCAGCTCGCCGTTGTGCATGGTGCCGGGGATCTCCATCGCGCCCACCTTGCCCACGATCTTGGAGGTCTTGGGGTCCTGGGCCCACTTGCCCAGAGAGGGCCATGCCCAGGCGCAGAAGACGGATCCCTCCGGGAAACGGGTGTAGGCCACCGACCAATCCCCGGTCACCGTATCCGGCCAGGCGTGGTTTTGGATCAGACGGACCATCTCCTCCAGGGCGGTGACGCCCTCCTGGGAGGTGATGAGGGGATCCATGTTGTCGTCGAAGTAAGCGCCTCCTCGGGAGATGAAGCGGGCTGCCCAGCCGGTGTAGGCGAAGTAGCGCTCCGCATACATGTGAACGCCCCGGATGCCCTGATCCGGCCGATCAAAGAAGGCCACCCACTGATCGAACTCCTCCCAGGTCTTGGGGATCTCCAGCTTGCGCCCGAACTTATCTTCAAACCGCTTCTGTTCGTCCGGGTTCTCCATCAGATCCTTTCGATAGAACATCGAGAAAGTATCATTGTCCGCCCCCATGGCGTAGCGACGCCCTTTATAGAGGGAGGTGAAGCGGTCGATCGGCGAGACGTAAGCGTTCGGGCCGTGATCGACCTCGGGGTCGTATTTCTCCCACCACTCTGTCTGATCAACGATCAGCCCTGCCTCGGCCATATCCGCGATCCAGTTCACGAAGGTCAGGAAGATGTCGTAACTCCCAGTGCGGGTGACGGCTTCATTCATGGCTTTGGTATAGATGTTGGCCTCCAGGCCCTCCTCCGCGCTGACGAAGTTCAACCCGGTGAGCCGGTTCCATTCCTCAAGGGCGGGGACCAGGTTGTTGCGCTGGCCGGAGTGGTGGAGGATCACAAACGTATCGCCGTCCTTGATTTTGCCAGCTGCCTTGAGCGCCTTGATCCCGTTGAGGGCGCGTTCCTCGGGGGTCGCTCCTTCCACGCGAGGCACGGGCGTGCCGGGCATCGGGGTGATGGGGGCCGCGGGCGTCGGGGTCGGGGCGGGGGCGCATGTGCTCAGCAAGCCGCCAGCCGCCGCGATCCCAGCGGCCTTTAGGAACTCGCGGCGCGTCAACTGGACGTGGCCCTTCCTCTTCCGGGTCGTCATGGTCTCCTCCTTTCTCACTTCCTTTAAAGGCGGCCGAAAGCTTGCAGGATTTCCTCCACTGTTTTGCCGACACGGATCCATTGACGGATTGCCTCTTCTTTGTCGGCCTGCTCCCGAGCGCGCGCCAGGATCTCCTCGGCCTCCTCTAGTGGGATCACGACCACGCCGATCTCATCGGCGAGGATCAAATCCCCCGGGTGGACCAGGACACCTCCACAGACGATGGGGACGTTCACCTCAATCGGCTCCAGTCGGCTGGAGAAGGGGGAATGGGTGGAGCGGGGGACCACCGCCCGCGAGAAGATGGGGAATCCCAGATCACGGATCTCATCGATGTCTCGAATGGCCCCATCTACCACGGCCCCTGCGACGCCTTTCTGCTTGCAGAGGCTCGACATCAGGCCACCCCAGACCGAGGTCTCCGTCTCCCCCCCGGCGCTCACCACGATGACATCCCCTGCCTGGGCCATGGCCAACGCATCCAGGCAGTCCACCAGATCCCCGGGGAAGAGCTTCACGGTCAACGCGGGCCCGACGAACCGGCATGGGAAGACCGGCTTTATGCTGGAATGCATGACCCCATCCCGCTCCATGGAATCGGCCACCACGCAGGAAGGGCTGTAGATGTTTAAAAGCCCACGGAATCCCTCCAGGAGCAGGAGGGATGGTCGCTGGGGCATCGGCTGGATCCGCCGGCGCATCGAGCACCTCCCTTACATCGCCTCCCCCGTCCAGCCCATCTTGCGGGAAATGCGATCCGCATAGGTGCGGACCAGAGGGGCTAGCGCCTCGATCTGCTCACGGGTGGCCCGGAAAGCCGGGATCGTGAGGCTCACCGCTGCAATCACCCGACCGGTGTGATCGCGGATCGGGCAGGCCACGCAACGGATCTCGGGCTCGTGCTCGGTATCGTCAACGGCGTAGCCCTTCCGGCGCACCTCCGCCAGGTGCGCCTTCAAAAGCTCAGGATCCGTGATGGTCTTCTCCGTAAAGCGGGGCAGCCCCTTGCGGCGGATCAGCTCGTCCAGCTCGTGCTCTGGCAGGGCCGCCAGCAGGACTTTGCCTACCCCCGTGCAATGCGCCGGGCCACGCTTGCCGATGGCGGAGAACATACGGATGGTCTGCTGGCTCTCCTGCTTATCGATGTAGATCACATCGCCGTCGTCCAGGATGGCAAGATGCACTGTCTCATTCGTCCGCTGGCAGAGCTCGCGGAGCTCCGGGAGGGCCTGCTTACGAAGCTCGAGCTTCTGAAGAACTGCCTGGGCCAACTCGAACAACTTAATCCCTGGAAGATAGCGGCCCGTCTCGGGGTCCTGGGTCACCAACCGATGGGCGCTGAGGGTCATCAAAAGCCGATGGACCGTGCTCTTCGGCAGGCCGGTCTGCCGGCTGAGCGTCGTAAGGGGAACTCCATCCTCGGCCTGGCAGATCCGCTCCAGCAACTCCAGCGCCCGGTCGATCGTTTGCAGACGCTGCGGCCCCCCCGCGTTCACTTCGGACGCTTTCCGTTGCGCCATTTGTGTGTTCCATTATGTGGAACAATGTTTCTCTATTTAGAATGCTAAGGCTTTTGTGGACTTTCGTCAAGGGATTTCGCAAAACAGGTGGAAGCCAGCGGAGCCTCGGCGAACGCAGCACCCCCATCCGCCGATCGGTGGTTCGGGTGAGGCGGTCTTGACAATCTCCACGAAACATGCTAACATCATACTGGTTATACCAGTATACCATCTGACGATAATAGGACGAAGAGCCCCATCGAAGCCGGGGCCATGGATCTCACCGCAAAGCGGACCCATACGGGCGAGGGCAGGTGTTTCTTCGAGCCGGCAAAGGCGTAAGGAGGGGAAATGTATACGCCGGTGCGCTTATCCCGGTTGTATGAACAGATCGTGGAGCAGATCGAGCGGCGCATCCAGCGAGGGGAGCTTCGGCCCGGGGATCAGCTGCCGTCCGAGCGGGAGCTGGCCGAACAATTCGGGGTCAGCCGCACGGCGGTGCGGGAGGCGATCAAGGCTCTGCGGGAGAAGGGCCTGGTGGAGGTCTACCCCGGGCGGGGGACGTTCGTGGCCGACAATATCCCCCAGGTGATCCGGCAGACCCTGGGGATGCTGCTGGGCCGCGAGCGGGCCCGCCGGATCTCCGATCTGATGGAGGTCCGCGAGCTGCTGGAGCCCGCCATCGCCGCCCTAGCGGCTGAGCGGGCCACCGAAGAGCATCTGGAAGCCATGCGGCGGGCGGTGGAGATCATGGATGCCTCCTTCGATGACCCCGAGCGGTTCGTGGAAGCCGACCTCGATTTCCACCTGGCCCTGGCTGAGGGCACAGGGAACCCCCTGATCCCCCTGCTCCTAGATCCCATCATCGACCTGCTGCGGGAACACCGGATCCAGGTGTTCCGGGTCGGCGGCGCCGCCCGCGGCCAGTTCTATCACAAGCAGATCCTCGAGGCGGTCATGCGCCGGGATCCGGAAGGGGCGCGGGCGGCGATGATCGCCCACCTCCAGCAGATCCGGGAGGACAGCGCCCGCATCGGAGAGGAAACCCGCTGAGGAGGGACCCGCATGGCCCATCTGGGGTTCGTCGGGCTGGGCACGATGGGTGGCCGGATCGCCAAACGGCTGATGGATGCCGGTCATACGGTCACCGGCTATAACCGCACGAAGGAGAAGGCCCGCTGGCTGATCGAGGCCGGGATGCGATGGGCCGACAGCCCGCGCGCCGTGGCGGAAGCCGCTGACATCGTCTTCTCCATGGTCACCGACACCAAAGCCCTCCAGGCCATCGCCCTAGGGCCCGATGGGATCCTGGCCGGCCTGGGCCCCGGCAAGGTCTATATCGACATGAGCACCGTCAGTCCCGCTTTCAGCCGGGAGCTGGCGGCCCAGGCGGCCGCGCGGGGGGCGGCCATGCTCGATGCCCCTGTCTCCGGCAGCGTCTCCACGCTGGAAGCTGGCCAGCTCTCCATCATGGTCGGCGGGGATCGTGCTGTCTTCGAGCGGGTGTTGCCAATCCTCCGGGATATCGGCCCCACCATCACGTATATTGGCCCCAACGGGATGGCGGTGGCCATGAAGATCGCGGTCAACCTGGGCCTGGCCGTTCAGATGCTGGCCTTCAGCGAGGCAGTTCTGCTGGCGGAGAAGAACGGCATCCCCCGCGAGACCGCGGTGCAGGCCCTCCTCAACAGCGTGGTCGCCTCCCCGATGTTGAAATACCGTGGCCCCTTCGTCCTCCAGATGCCTAAGGAGGCGTGGTTCGACGTCAACATGATGCAGAAGGATCTGCTGCTGGCCCTCGATATGGGCCGCGCCCTGGATGTCCCTTTGCCCACCACCGCGGTAGCCAACGAGTTCCTGACCGCAGCGCGGGGGATGGGCATGGCCCATCAGGACTTCGCGGCGGTCTTTCATGTCCTGGCCCGCATGGCCGGCCTAGAGGCCTGATCCGAACACAGGAGGGAGTTCGATGATGCCACCCCGGGGCCCGGAGATCCGCACTGAACGCCAGCGCGCGATGGCCGTCGATGGGGAGCAGTGGTTGCACATGTATCGCCAGATGCTGCGGATCCGCCGCTTCGAGGAGCAGGTGAACGAGCTTTACATGAGCGCGAAGATGCCGGGCCTGGCCCACCTCTACATCGGTCAGGAGGCCGTGGCGGTGGGGGTCTGTGAGGCGCTGCGCCGCGACGATTACATTACCAGCACCCATCGCGGACACGGCCACTGCTTGGCGAAGGGAGCCTCGATGGACCGTATGTTCGCGGAGCTGCTGGGCAAGGCCCCCGGATACAACCGGGGCAAGGGCGGCTCGATGCACATCGCTGACCCGGACACGGGGAACTTAGGGGCCAACGCCATCGTAGCCGGAGCCGTCGGCATCGCCACCGGCGCGGCCTTCTCCGCCAAGATGCGCGGGACCGATCAGGTGGCAGTGTGCTTCTTCGGCGAGGGGGCCCTGGGCCAGGGCGTGCTCTACGAAGTGATGAACATGGCCTCCCTGTGGAAGCTCCCCGTCATCTACGTCTGCGAGAACAACCTCTACACCGAATACACCCCCTACCGCGAAGTCCTGGCCGGCGAGATCCTGGACCGCCCGCGGGCGTTCGGTATCCACGCCGAAGCGGTGGATGGGCAGGACGTGCGGGCGGTGTATTTCGCCGCCCGACGGCTGGTCGATCGGGCGCGGGCGGGGGAAGGGCCCGCTTTCCTGCTCTGCCACACGTATCGCTACTACGGCCACCATGTCGGCGATATTGACCGCTCGTATTATCGCTCCCACGAGGAGGAAGAGTTCTGGAAGAACGAACGGGACCCCATCCGGTTACTGAGCGCGTGGCTGCTCCAGGAGCGCCTCGCCGATGAGCGCATCCTGGAGGCCATCGACCGCGAGGTCCAAGCGGAGGTGGAGGCGGCGCTGGCCTTTGCCCTGAACGCCCCTTACCCCACCCCGGATGAGGTGGCGCGGCATGTCTACGCCGACGAAACGGAACCTTGATGAGGCCCCCGCCGACCGGGTGATCACCATGGCCCAGGCCATCCGGGAGGCCCTGGCCGAGGAGATGCGGCGGGATCCCCGGGTGTTCATCATCGGGGAGGACGTAGCGGAGGCTGGGACCCCCTTCAAGGTCCTGAAAGGCCTGGTGGAGGAGTTTGGACCCCAGCGGGTGATCGACACCCCGATCTCGGAGGCTGGCTTCACCGGCATCGCGGTGGGGGCGGCCATGACCGGGATGCGGCCGGTGGTCGATATCATGTTCGGGGATTTCCTCACGCTGGCGATGGATCAGATCGTCAACCAGGCGGCCAAGGTGCACTACATGTCCGGAGGGCGATGGCGGGTCCCCATGGTCATCCGCGCCACCATGGGGGCCACGCTGCGCAAGGCCGCCCAGCACAGCCAGAGCCTGCACGCCTGGTTCGCCCACATCCCTGGTCTGAAGGTGGTCCTCCCTTCCACCCCCTACGATGCCAAAGGCCTCCTGAAAACCGCTATCCGGGATGACAACCCGGTCCTCTTCTTCGAAGACAAGGCCATGTATAGCACCCGCGGCTACGTCCCGGCGGAGGAATACATCATCCCCCTCGGGGTGGCCGACATCAAACGGGAGGGGCAGGACCTCACCATCGTCGCCACCAGCCGCATGGTCCACGTGGCCCTGGAGGCCGCCGGGCGGCTGGCGGAGCTGGGCATCGAGGCAGAGGTCGTGGACCCCCGCACGCTTGTCCCTCTGGATCGAAGGACCCTGATCGAGTCCGCCAAGAAGACCGGGCGGGTCATCGTCCTGGACGAAGGCCACCGAAGCTACGGGGTGACGGCTGAGCTGGCCGCGGTGATCACGGAGGGCGCCTTTTACTACTTAGATGCCCCGGTGGTCCGCCTGGGGGCGATGGACGTCCCGGTTCCTTTCTCCCCACCCCTGGAGGATCTCACCGTGCCTGACCCGGAGAAGGTGGTGGCGGCGGCGAAAACCCTGTGCGGCCAAGCTTGAGTGAAAGGAGGGCGCCATGGGGTTGAAGACCTTCGGGACGATGGCTGTGGATTGGGAAGCCCGGGTAGACTTCGAGCGCCTGCGGCGGGAGCGGCTGCAGCGGATCCGAACCCTCCTCCAGCGCTCCGACTTGGGAGCGCTGCTGTGCTTCGATATGGCCAACATCCGCTACATCAGCGCCACCCACATCGGCACGTGGGCGATGGATAAGGTGGCCCGCTTCTGCCTGCTCCCCCGCGACGACGAGCCGATCGTGTGGGACTTCGGTTCGGCGGCCCGTCATCATCAGCTCTACTGCCCCTGGCTGGGCCCCGAGCGGTCCCGCGCCGGGATCTCCACGCTGCGCGGGGCCATGCCTCCGGGGGCAGGGCGGGCCGAGGACGTGGCCCGCAAGGTCCGCATCGAGCTGGAGGAGCGGGGGCTCCACCGGGAGCCCGTGGGGGTAGACATTGTGGAACCCCCGGTGCTGTTTGCCCTCCAACGGGAGGGGCTGCGGGTGGTGGATGGGCAGCAGCTCCTGATGGAGGCCCGCAAGATCAAGACCCAGGACGAGATCACGCTGATCACCACCGCATGCGCCATGGTGGACGCGGCCTACGAAGTCCTCTACCAAGCGCTGCGACCGGGGGTCCGAGAGAACGAACTGGTCGGCCTGGTGGCCAAAGTCCTCTATGACCTGGGGTCTGAACACGTGGAAGGGGTCAACGCGATCTCCGGCGAGCGGTGTAACCCCCACCCTCACCTCTTCAGCGATCGCATCCTGCGGCCGGGCGATCCCGCCTACTTCGATATCCTCCACAGCTACAACGGCTATCGCACCTGCTATTACCGCACCTTCTTCGTGGGCAGCGCCTCTCGGGCCCAGATCGATGCCTACAAGCGCTGCCGGGATTACCTGGACGCGGCCATCTCCCTGATCCGGCCCGGCGTCACCACTGCCGATGTGGTGAAGGTCTGGCCGCGGGCGGAGGAGTTCGGGTTCCCCAATGAGGAGGCGGCCTTCGCCCTCCAATATGGCCACGGCGTCGGGCTCTCGATCTGGGAGAAGCCGATCTTCAGCCGCCTGGTCTCCCTGGACCACCCGGAGGTGATCGAGGAGGGGATGGTCATCGCCCTGGAGACCTTCTGGCCGGCCTCGGACGGCTGGTCGGCGGCGCGCATCGAGGAGATGGTGGTAGTTACGAAGGAGGGATGTGAGGTGATCACCCGCTTCCCGGCCGAGGAGCCGATCGTGGCCGGCGCCCATTATTACACCGCCACCGGCCCGCTCCCCACCACCCGGGAGACCCAGTCGAACCTCAACAACCCTGGGGCCTTGGATCGCATTCGGGCCATGGCTGAGAGCGCCCGCTGGGAGGGGGCGCTGGCAGCTCGCTGAAGGCGCACCCGGAATGCCCACCCCATGCGAGGAGGGATCGCCATGCCGCGCATCCCCTACGTCGATCTTGAGGCGATCACGGACCCGGAGATCCGGGGCTATTTGGAGCGTGCCCGCCGGGAGGGCACACCGCGCCCGGAGAGTCAGGCGATCCGCGCCCATAACCCCAACGTGATCCGCGCGTTCAGCATCGCCTGGGACCTGGTGTTCCGCAATGGGGTGCTGGACCACTCGATCAAGGAGCTTTGCCGGGTCTACGTCTCTAAATCCATCGAATGCGAATATTGCATGGTCCAGCGATCCGTGCAGGCTGCACGGGCGGGGCTGATGGAAGAAAAATACGATGCGCTCCTCCATTTTGAGGAATCTGACCTGTTCACAGAGCGGGAGAAGGCGGCGCTGCGCTATGCCAACGCCATCATGTGGAACGCCGAGCTGGCTGACGATGCCCTGTGGGAGCAGCTCTATCGCCACTTCACGATCCCGGAGATCGTGGAGCTTGGGTTCTTCACCGCTCTGACCTTCGGCCAGCAACGATGGATCAAGACGCTGGGGATCCGGCACGGAGAGTTCCTCGCCGACACAGCTGCAGGCCTGAAATCCGGGGTTCTGGAGGAAACGTCCCCGGCGGCCGGCGAATGAACGCTCGGCCGCGAGCATCTTGAGAGAGGAGGGAGCACCCTGGCGCGCGCAGTGATCATGCCTGCCCTGGGCGCGGCCCAGCGGACGGGCCGGCTGGTCCGATGGCTGAAACGGGAGGGGGATCCGGTTCAGGCGGGCGAGCCGCTGATGGAGATCGAAACCGACAAGGTGACGGTCGAGATCGAGGCGCCCGCCTCAGGGATCCTGACCGGGATCCGCCTGCGGGAAGGGGAGGAGGCGGAGGTCGGCGCGGTGATCGCTTGGATCGTCGCCCCGGGCGAGCCGACGCCTGCGGATGCCGCCCCCCCGTCCGAGCTGGCGAAAGCCTCAGCCCCCGAGGTGCCCGAAGTGCGGGCGACGCCGGTGGCGGCCCGGCTGGCCGCGGAACACGGGGTGGACCTCCGGGAGATCCGCCCCGAGGGAGGCTGGGTCCGCAAGCAAGATGTCCTGGCTTATCTGGAACGGCGGAGGGCTGGCCCTCCTCGGGGGGAACGTGTCCCCGCTTCCCCTAAGGCCCGCCGCCTGGCCCAGGAGTTGGGGATCGATCTCCGGCAGGTGCGGGGCTCCGGCCCGGAGGGCGCGGTGCTGGCCGGGGATGTGCTGGCCTTTCACGCGGCGCGACCGCCTGCACCTCCGGCTCCCTCACTCCCAGGTGTGTGGCGGGCGATGGTGGAGCGCCTGAGCCAGAGCTGGCCCCAGACCCCGCATTTCTACCTGCAACGGGAAGTTCACGCCGCCCGGTTGCTCACTTGGCATGAGCGGATCCAGAAGCGGATCCCGGTGCGGCTCACCTACACGGATCTGCTGATCAAGCTGGTTGCGGCGGCCCTGCGGGAGCATCCGCGCCTGAACGCGTGGTGGCGCGAGGGATCCATCGTGATCCACGAGGACATCCACATCGGACTGGCGGTGGCGACGAAGGAAGGCCTGGTGGTGCCGGTGATCCACCACGCGGATCGGCTCACGCTGGAGGAGATCGCGGCGCGCCGGCAGGAGCTGGTGGAGCGCGCCCGCGCGGGGCGGCTGCGGCCGGAGGACGTGCAGGGTGGGACGTTCACTATCAGCAACCTGGGGATGTATGGGGTGGATGCCTTCATGCCGATCGTGAACCCGCCCCAGGCGGCCATCCTGGCCGTGGGGCGTATCGTCGAGCGAGTGGTTCCGGTGGACCGACAGCCCGTGGTGCAGCCGATGCTGACGCTCACGCTGGCCTGCGATCACCGGGTCATCGATGGCGCGCGGGCGGCGCAGTTCCTGGGGACGCTGGCCGAGTTGATCGAGGAGCCGCTGGGTCTCCTCCATTAATGTCACGGGAGGTCAAGGATGAATACGCAGGGGCGGTTGCGAGGGAGCGCGGCGCTGGTCGGGGAGAGGCTGCAGCCTGAGGAGAGCCGCCTGGGCGAATACGGGGCCCTGGTGGCCGGGCGCTGGATCCGAACCGGGAACGCGGTGGAGGTGCGGAGCCCTTACGATGATGCGCTGGTGGCCGTAGTGCATCGGGCAGGGCTGTCGGAACTGGAGGCCGCGATGGCCGCGGCGACCCAGGCCTTCGAGATCACCCGGCGGATGCCCTCGTGGAAGCGGGCCGAGATCCTGGAGCGGATCAGCGCGGGGATCGCGGCCCGGCGGGAGGAGCTGGCGCGCACCATCGCCCTGGAGGCCGGCAAGCCGATCCGCACGGCCCGGGTGGAGGTGGATCGTGCCATCTTCACCTTCAAGGTGGCTGCCGAGGAGGCCAAGCGGATCTATGGGGAGATCGTCCCCTTGGACTGGACGCCCGGGACCGAGGGGCGAACGGGATACGTCCGTCGGGTTCCCCTGGGCCCGATCCTGGGGATCACGCCCTTCAATTTCCCCCTCAACCTGGTGGCCCACAAGGTCGCGCCAGCGCTCGCGGCCGGCAATCCGATCCTGATCCGCCCTTCCACCAAGACCCCCGTCAGCGCCCTGAAGCTCGGGGAGATCGTGCTGGAGGCCGGCTGGCCCTCCGAAGGCTTCGCAGTCGTTCCGTGCACGACCCAGGACGCCGAGCTTCTGGTGCGGGATGAACGGATCCGCATGCTGACCTTCACCGGCAGCCCGGCGGTGGGGTGGGGGCTGAAGGCCCGCGCCGGCCGCAAGCGGGTGACCCTGGAGCTGGGGGGGAACGCGGGGGTGATCGTCCATCGGGACGCGGACCTCGACTACGCCGCCGAGCGGGTGACCTGGGGGGGCTTCACCTACGCCGGTCAATCCTGCATCTCGGTGCAGCGGGTCTATATCCACGATGAGATCTACGAAGCTTTCGTCGACCGCCTCCTCGAGCGGGTGGCCGCGCTCCGTCTGGGGGATCCCCTGGATGAGGCCACGGATGTCGGCCCGGTGATCGACCGGGAGGCCGCCGAGCGGATCGAGGCATGGGTCCAGGAGGCCGTGGCGGGCGGGGCGGAAGTATTGATCGGCGGACGGCGGTGGGGAAACCTGTGGGAGCCCACTGTCCTGGCCTCGGTCCGGGAGGACATGAAAGTTTCCTGCGCGGAGGTCTTCGGGCCGCTGGTCGGCCTTTACCGCTACACGGATGCCCGGGAGGCCATCCGGGCAGTGGATCGCAGCGATTACGGGCTGCAGGCGGGGATCTTCACCCATGACCTCCGGCTGGTGGAAGAGGCCTTCGAGCGCATCGAGGTCGGCGGCCTGGTGGTGAACGATGTGCCTACCTTCCGGGTGGACCACATGCCCTACGGGGGGGTTAAGCTCTCCGGGTTCGGCCGGGAGGGGGTGCGCTACGCCATCGAGGAGATGACAGAGCTGAAGTTGATGGTGGTGCATCAGCGCTGAGCCAGCGGGCTGCCTTGGATCGCCTCCCTGTGGAGCGGATCCGCGCTGCCCCTGCAAACCTCAACCGGAAAGGAGGTGGACCATGAAACCTGTTCGGCTTGCGCTTTCGGTTTTGGCCCTTCTCCTCAGCGCCTGCGCAGGGGCCACACCGACCCCCGCGCCCACCCCCACGGCAGCCCCGCCGACGGGGGCTACCCCCACGCCGGCCCCAGCGACCCCCACTGCGGCCGCGAAGCCCATCCGCATCGGCCTCTCGGTTCCCCTGACCGGGGATCTGGCGATCGCGGGCACGAAGCACCGGGATGGATATCAGCTCTGCGTGGATCTGATCAACCAGAAAGGGGGCCTGCTGGGGCGGCCAGTTGAGCTCCTGGTGGAGGACAACCGCTCGGACAACGAGGTCACGGTCTCCCAGTATGAGCGGTTCATCAATGTGGAGAAAGTCGACCTGCTCCTCGGGACGTTCGCAAGCCGCCTGAATTTCGCCGCCTCGGCAGTGGCGGAGAAGGCAGGGTATGTCTACCCGATCCCCTCCGGCGGCGCTCTGCGCATCTGGGAGCGGGGGTTCAAACACATTTTCTATTTCCAGCAGAACGCTGTGGAATACATCGGCGACTCTGTTGTGCGGGCCCTTGTGGCTTACCGGGACAAGGGGGTCATCCCGGCCGGGGAGTTTCCGAAGACCGCCGCTGTAGTGCACGCCGATGAGTTCTACGGCAACGCCGTCGCCACCGGGCTCCTGGGTGGGAAGGTGGAGATCCCGGGGACGAACAAGGTGATCGACCTGGCGCCGGGCTTCCTGGCCAAAGCGGGGATCCAGGTGGTGTTCACCCAGAAATGGCCGGAGGGCTTCACGGACTGGCTGACCCTGGCGAACGCGGTCAAGGCCAAGAACCCGGATCTGGTGATGGCCGCCTCCGGTTCCCCCGATGATATCATCCAGTTCGTGCGGGCCCTGAAGACGGTGGGCTTCAAACCGAAGGTGCTTTACACGGCCCAGGGGACGCAAGTCGAGTTTAAGGAGGCGTTGGGGGCGGACGCGAACGGCGTCATCATCCATGCCTCATGGCACCCCCTCGTGGCCTACGTGGGGCTGCTGGCCGGCCAGCCCTTCAGCAACCAGGATTTCATCCAGGCGTTCCAGGCCAAATACGGGCGTGTCCCCGATGAGGACGAAGCCATCCCCTTCGCCGTCTGCCAGGGGCTCGAGCAGGCCGTGCGGGCCGTAGGCTCGACCGACAACAAGGCGATCCGAGACTGGCTGGCCTCGCGCACCAAGGACAACCCTGTCAAGACCATTATGGGGGACTTCTACTGGGATGAGCGGGGCTTGCCGATCGGGCGAGATTATCTCATCACCCAGTGGCAGAACGGCGAGCTGAAGTTCATCTATCCCATAGGGGAGTTCCCGGGGGTGGTGGATCTGCAGTGGCCGACCCTGCAATGGTGACGGGGCCAACATACCCAGCCGGGGGATTCGGGGGGAAGCGATGGCGCTGCTGGAGGTCCGCAATCTGACCAAGGATTTCGGGGGTCTGCGGGCGGTGAACCGTTGCTCCTTCACCGTTGAATCGGGGAGCATCACCGCGCTGATCGGGCCCAACGGAGCGGGGAAGACCACGGTCTTCAACCTGATCACCGGGTTGCTCCGGCCCACTGCTGGACAGATCTACTTCCAGGGCCGGGACATCACCGGCCTGCCGCCCCACCGGATCACCCGGCTGGGCATCGCACGGACGTTCCAGATCAGCCGGGAGCTGGTGGAGTTGACCGTCCTGGAGAACGTGGTGGTGCACGCCGCGCGGGACGGACTCGCTGGGCTCGTCCGGGAGAGCATCCTCCGGCACGAGGCAGAGCGGGCCATGGCGCTCCTGGAGTTCGTCGGCCTGGCCGCCATGGCCCGCGAGAAGGCCGGGAAGCTGTCTTACGGCCAGAAGAAGCTCCTGGAGCTGGCAGGGGCGCTGATGGCGGATCCCCGCTTGATCCTGCTGGATGAGCCCGCCGCCGGTGTGAACCCCGCGCTGCTGGAGGAGATCCTGGAGCGCATCCAGCAGCTGAACCGGGCTGGCATGACGTTCCTCATCGTGGAGCACAACATGGACGTAGTGATGCACCTCAGCCATCAGGTTGTGGTCATGGCCTACGGAGAGGTGATCTGTCAAGGGCCCCCGGAGGCGATCCAGCGGGATCCCCGTGTGCTCGACGCTTATCTGGGAGCCGCGTGATGCCGATCCTGGAACTGGAAAATGTCACCGCCGGCTACGGCATGGGGCCGGACATCCTGAACGGGATCTCCGTTCGGTTCGAGGCCGGCTTGATCCATTGCTTGATCGGGCCGAACGGCGCCGGCAAATCTACCATGCTCCGGGTCATCATCGGCCTGCTCCGCCCCCGCTCGGGACGGGTGCTCCTGGAGGGAAGGGTGATCTCTGGGATGCGGCCGGATCAGATCCTGGCGCTCGGCGTCTGTCTGGTCCCCCAAGATCGCTCCCTCTTCCCCGACATGACCGTCCGGGAGAACCTGTTGATGGGAGCCTACATCGAGCGAGACCGGCGCCGGATATCCCAGCGGATGGAAGAGGTTCTCGCGCTCTTCCCGGAGATCCGGCGGAAGCTCGATCACCGGGCCGGCGCCTTATCGGGCGGTGAGCAACAGATGGTGGCCATCGCGCGGGGCCTGATGATCCAGCCCCGGGTGATGATGCTGGACGAGCCCAGCCTGGGCCTGGCCCCCCGTGTCGTCGATCGGATCTTTGAGGTCATCTGCCGCCTCAAGGAGAGCGGGCTCACTATCCTCATCGTCGAGCAGAACGTGCGCAAAGGCCTCGCCTACGCCGATCGAGGCTACGTGTTGGACATGGGGTGCCTCTCCTTCGAGGGGCCGGCCTCGGAGGTGATCCGAGACCCCCGGCTGCAGGAGCTGTATCTCGGCCGGCTGGCCCTGGCGAACCCGGAGGTGCGCGCATGAGCCAATGGCTTCAGATCCTGATCCTGGGGCTGGCCCTGGGAGGCGTCTACGCCCTGATGGCCATCGGGCTCTCCTTGACCTACGGGGTGATGCGGATCCTCAACCTGGCCCATGCCGCCTTCATGGTCCTGGGGGCCTATGTAGCCTACTGGGTCTTTCGAATCCTCCATATCGACCCGTTGCTGTCGATTCTCATCAACGGGCCATTGTTTTTCGCCACCGGGATCCTCCTTTACCAAGCGCTGTTCGTCCCCTTGGCGGGCCGCCCCCGCTACACCGAGGCCACGCTCCTGCTCTCCTTCGGCCTGGCCCTCGGGGTGGAGGGCATGATGGGAGCCTGGTGGACCGGGATCTATCGGGCGGCCAACCCCGCTTACGCAACCCGGTCCCTCAGCCTGGGCCCGTTTTACATCCCGGAGGGCCAGATGTATGCCACGGGGGTGAGCCTCGGGATGCTGTTTGCCCTGTGGCTCTTCCTGCAGCGCACCCGGATCGGCCGGGCGATCCGGGCGACGATGCAGAACCGGACCGCCGCTCAGATCGTCGGGGTCGACGTGGAGAGGATCTCCGCCCTCGCCTTCGGGCTGGGCATGGCCTCGGCGGGGATCTCGGGATCCCTCCTCAGCTTTCTTTTCCCCTTCTTCCCGGGCAAGCACTGGCAATGGATCTCCAGCCTGCTCTCCCTGGTGGTGCTGGGGGGAATGGGGAGCTTGATCGGGACGGTGGTCGGGGCGCTAGTGCTGTCCGTGGCCTCGGTGTATGTGAGCTCGGCCCTGGGCCCCACGTGGTCGCCAGCCACTTTCTACGCGGCGCTCTTCCTGGTGATGCTGCTGCGTCCCCAGGGGCTCTTCGGGCGGAAGGAGGCGTGAGATGGCGCTGCTGGATCAGACCCGGGCCGCAGCCCCTTCTCGGATCGAAGCACGATCTCTCATCCTCGCAGGCATGACGGCGGGGCTCCTCCTCCTTCCAGCCGTGCAGGTGATCGCCGACGGTTACAACTACGTCCTGCATGTCCTCACCGTGATCTTTATGTACATCGCCCTGGCCTCGGGGTGGAACATCATTGGGGGCTACGCCGGCTATACCTCCCTGGGCCATCCAGTCTTCTTCGCCCTCGGGGCCTATTTCTCTGGGGTTCTCTTGGTATACCGCGGTTGGTCTCCTTTCTGGACCGCTCCTCTGGCCGGGCTGATGGCGACCATGCTCGGGCTGGTCATCGGCTTGATCACGCTGCGGACCCGCGGCCCGGCCTTTGTGATCTCCACCATCGCCCTGCTCCTCCTCGCCCGCCTGATCCTGGACAACTGGGAATGGGTCGGGGGATCGAACGGACTCAGCCTGCCGATGATCGGTTGGCCCTATCGGTTCTACAAGATCCCCTTCTACTACGGGATGTTGGCCGCCGCCCTGGCTGCCGTATGGACCTCCTACCGGATCCGGCATTCCAAGCTCGGGCTCTTCCTGCGGGCGATCGCGATGGACGAGGTCAAGGCCGAGGTCGCAGGGGTCCATACCAGCATGTGCAAGATCATCGCCTTTGCGCTCAGCGCCTTCTTCGCCGGGGTCTGCGGCGCGCTGTGGGGCTACCACCAGACCTACCTCCGGCCGACGATCTTCCTGACGATTGGAGCGGCGGCCGATCTGGTGCTCATCAACTTGGTGGGCGGCCGCGGGACCGTGGCCGGTCCGGTTCTGGGGGCGGCTTTACGGGTTCTCCTGGACGAGCTGGTCGTGAACCAGCTGGGCTCAACGGAGCTGAACATCACGGCAACCGGGGTCCTGATGATCCTGATCGTGCTCTTCTTCCCCGGGGGGATCGTCGGCGCGTTGCGGGAGCGAGGGCGCCTCCCCCGCCTGTTGGATTGGGATTAGGAGGGGACCCGATGGGGGGCGTGTGGGGGATGCTCTCCGCGGTGGGATTCGCCCTCTTCCAGGTTGTCAACCGCCGGGCCAGCCTGCACATTGACGCCCTCCGGGGCACCTTCCTGTTGATCCTGACCAGCACGTCTCTGCTGACTGCCCTGGCGCTGGCCACCGAAGGCCTCGCCCCTCTGGAGCGGATGTCCCTTCCATCCCTGCTCGCGTTCAGCCTGGCGGGCCTGTTCCACTATGTGTTCGGATGGACCCTGTTGGGTCTCGGCCAGCGCGAGATGGGCGCGGCGCGGACCGGCGCTCTCGTGGGGATCAGTCCATTGTTTGCCGGGCTCATCGCATGGGCGACCTTGGGGGAGCGCCTCTCAGTGATGGCGCTGCTGGGGGTGCTGGCAATCGTCGCCGGCGCTTATCTGGTTTCCACTGATTGAGCCTGTATCCCTATCGGGGGAACGAATGAAACCATCCTCTATGCCCACGGGGTGCGTCGCATGGATCTGATCCATATGGTCAAGGGCCGGCTTCGAACCCGCATGCTGAGCCCAGCGGCCGGGGTCTGGTATGGCCTGGGGGCCGCCGTGTGCTGGGCCCTGGATCCGGTGTTCGTCCGCTCCGGGCTGGCGTCCTTCCCCTCGCCTCTCTGGGGGGCGGCCATCAGCCTTCTGGCGTGCGTGGGGATTTATGGGCTTCTGGTGGGGTTGCGGCGCCCAATGGCGCCTCTTCCCTCCGTGCGCGCCCTCGGGTGGCAGATCCTGGCGGGGATCCTGGTGGCCCTGGCGACATGGATCAAATGGCTGGCCCTCCAGCTGGCGCCTGCGGCGGTGGTCCTGGCCCTGGGACGGCTGGCCGTCCCACTGGTGGTGGTGCTCTCCCCTCTGGTCCTGGGCCGATCCCTCGAGCGGATCACGTGGCGGCTGGGGCTGGGGGCGTCCCTGATCACCATGGGAACCCTTCTGCTAATCGGATCAGGGTAGGGGGCCATGAAGGTCATTGATGTCCACGCCCATATCCTTGTCCGCGAGCTGACGCAGGAGGCAGCTTCCCACGAAACCTGGCGCCCTCGAGTGGTTCGGGATGGACGGCAGGAACGGATTGAGATCGACGGGCGGCCGCTGACGTCCATTGTCCGTCCCTTCACTGACCTCGAGGCCATCCTGGAAGCCCAGGCAGCGGCGGGGATCCAGATCACGGTGCTGTCGCCATGGATCGCCCTGCTGCGAGAGGAGGACAGTCTGGAGGGGGTGCTGCGGATCGTGGACATCGTCAACGAGGCGCTGGCCCGTGGGGTTCAGCGGTATCCGGAACGCCTGCGGGCGCTGGGGTTCGTCTCACTCCACGACCCGGAGCGTGCGGCCCGGGAGCTGGAGGTCCTGCGGCAGATGCCCGGGATGGTCGGGGTGGAACTCCCCGCCCAGGTGCGAGGGGAGCCACTGGGCCATGACCGTTGGGAGCCGTTCTGGGCCGCTGCCGAGGCCCTGGGAGCCGTGGTCTTCATTCACCCGACCACGCGGGGCTTCGCGTCCCCGGCGCTCCGGGATTATTACCTCTGGAACGCTGTTGGCAACCCGCTGGAGACCACGATCGCCGCCGCTCACCTGGTGATGGCCGGAGTGCTGGAGCGCCATCCCCGCTTAAAGATCGTGCTCGCCCATGGCGGGGGCGCCCTGCTCAGCCTGAAGGGCCGGCTCCGCCGGGCGTGGCAGCAGCGGCCGGAGGCCCGCCAGCGGCTTCGGGAGCCCCCTGAAGCCTCGCTCCGCCGGTTCTACTTCGACGCCCTCACCCACGACCCGGACACGCTGCGGGCGCTCATCGCCTTCGCCGGAGCAGATCGCATCCTCCTGGGATCTGATTCTCCCTTCGACATGGGCCTGGAGGAGCCTGTGGCCTTCATCCGAAACCTGGGCCTGCCTCGGGAGCAGGAGGAAGCCATCCTGGGGGGGAACGCGGCCCGCCTGCTCGGCCTGGAGGGATGACATGGCCAAGGTGATTCCGAAGGAACAACTGCCCCATTGGACTTCCACACGGGACACGCGGGACCGCCTGGATCTGATCACCGAGCACGTGCCGGTGGGCGCGAGGCATCTGCGGGCCGACCGCATTCGCTACCATCCCGGCGACACCTCAGCGAAGCATTACCACACCGATTGTCTCCATCTGTTCTGGGTGCTGGAGGGACACGGGCTCCTCCACACCGGGACGGAGACCATCCGGCTCTCTCCGGGGGAGATTGCGATCGTCGGGCCTGGGGAGGTGCACTGGTTTGAGAATGACACAGACACCGATTTCGTCTTTATCGAACTGTGGGTGCCGCCTCCCAAGGAAACCGTCTGGATCACCGATGACCAGTGAACGTGGGGGCGCACGGCCTGAGGCTCAGGCCGCGGCGAATGGGGCATCTCTGGTTCAGGGCGATGCATTCGGCGGAAAGGAGGACGCGATGGGCGAGGTCGTGGAGTTCGACGTGGTAGTGGCCGGAGGGGGGCACAACGGGCTCGCCTGTGCGGCCTACCTCGCTAAAGCAGGGCTACGGGTGCTGGTCGTGGAGGGGCGCGAGCTCCTTGGCGGCGACACCACCACCGAGGAGCTGACCGCCCCTGGATTCCGGCACGACCCATGCGCCACTGCCTTCGAGCTCTTCCAGAGCAGCCCCACGATCCGCAATGACGAGCTGGGCCTGCGGGAGCGCGGCCTCCGCTTCCTATACCCCGATCCCGTCGTCACCATGCCCTTCGAAGACGGAACCACTCTGACCATGTGGCGGGATCGACAGCGCACCGCCGCCGAGATCGCCAAGTTCTCCCGTCGGGATGCCGAGGCCTACCTGGAGCTGCTCGCCGAATACGATTCGGTAAAGGAGATCTTCAATGACCACCGCTACACTCCGATCGGTTACGGCCCATCCTTAGAGGAGCGGCTGGCGGAGTTGCCGAACGGGGGCTATTGGAAGCGCCGCTATCGTCAGAGCGCACTGGAAGTGATCCAGGAATACTTCGAAGACGATCACGTGCGGGCCTTCATGCTCTGGTTGGCCTTCATGACCTTGCAGCCCGTGGACCGACCTTACACTGGGCGCTTGGCCTATGCGTTGCCCCATGGCCGCCAGGCCAACTCGTGGACCCTGCCCGCGGGCGGGGCGGGCACGTTGCCAGCCGCCCTGGCTGCCTTCATCCGAGCGCATGGCGGGGAGATCCGAACCGGCGAGTGGGTAACGGAGCTTCTGATCGAAGGAGGGCGCTGCACCGGGGTGCGGACGGCCGCCGGCCACACGTATCGGGCCCGCCGCGCAGTGGTCTCTTCCATCCATATCAAGCATCTGGTGGAAATGGCCCCTGCAGCGGCATGGGGGGAGGAATTCCGCCGGGGCGTCGCCCAATGGCAGGCCGGCTTCACCATGTTCGTCGCCCACTACGCCCTGCGGGAACCCCCTCTTTACCCCCTCAACGGCGATCGAGCCCCCGTGGCCACCGCGGGGATCGCCGGATCTACCGATAACATGCTCCGCATGATCAGCGACTTCCGGCGGGGGCAACTGCACTCGGACACGCCGGTTCTGCTCGTCCTCACCCCCTCCGTGGTCGACAGGAGCCGGGCGCCGGAGGGGGGCCACACCCTGAAGGTGGTCTCGTTCCTCCCGTATGAGCTGGCGGATGGAGGACCCTCCCGGTGGGATGCGATTAAGGAGGAGGTGGCCCAGCATCTGTTCGAACACCTGCGCCGCTTCGCCCCCAACCTGCGGGAGGAGATCCTCATCGCCCACTACGTCGAAAGCCCGCTGGATCTGGAGCGGCGCAACCCCCACAACTGGCACGGGACCTGCCACGGGGGGGATCTCTCGCCCGCCCAGTCGGACGAAATGCGCCCGGTTCCCGGATGGGCCTCCCACCGCATGCCGATCCCCGGCCTCTACCAGACCGGGGCGACCACCCATCCTGGCGGCTCCGTCACCGCCGGCCCCGGCCGGAACGCGGCCTGGGTGCTCCTGAGCGACCTGGGGATGCCGGCGGAGGCCATCTTGAAGGCCCCGCTCTCCCGTTAGCCCCGCTGGCGGGCCACCCGCGTCGAGGAGGACGACATGCCCGATCCCCGGGTTCAGGCGGCTATTGAACACTGGATGCCCCGCTTCGTCGCGCAGGGGGTGGATGTGAACGATTTCCTCCGCACCACCACCCGCATCGAGCGGTGGGAGCAGTGGCTGGAAGCCTGGTGCGAAACCGGTCGCATGCACGAAGCCCTCGCCCGGGAGGCAGAGGCCCGGGGTCGGAGCCGGACGGCCGGGGAGGCCTATGTGCGGGCAGCCCTCTGCTACCATTTCGCTCAGTTCCTTTGGCTGGTCGATCTGAAGCAACGACGCGCGGCCCACCGGCGCGCCGTCGAGGCCCTCTACGCCGCCCATCGCCATCTGGATCCCACCGCCGAGCGGGTGGAGATCCCCTTTGAGGGGACGCGGTTGGTGGGAAACCTGCGCCGGCCCCGCGATAGCGGGCGCTCTCCCCTGGTGCTGCTGCTCCCCGGCCTGGACTCGGCGAAGGAGGAATTCTTCTACTGGGAGGAAGTGTTTCTGGTCCGAGGCATGGCCACCTTCTCCCTGGACGGACCCGGCCAGGGTGAGGCGCGAGAGGCCACCTCGATCCGCCCGGATTACGAGGTCGCCGTCCGGGCAGCCCTGGACGCCCTGGACGGCCGCACGGACCTGGACCTGGAGCGCGTGGGGGTGGTCGGGGTCAGCCTGGGCGGCTACTACGCCCTGCGGAGCGCAGCCTTTGAGCCGCGCATCCGGGCGGTCGTCGCCATCAGCGGCCCGTATGACTTCGGCGCCTGCTGGCCCGGGCTGCCGGCCCTGACGAAGGAGGTGTTCATCCACCATGCCGGCGCACGCGATGAGGCCGAGGGCCAACGCCGCGCGGCGGCGCTCACCTTGCGTGGCATCCTCCATCGAGTGCGCCAACCCGCGCTGGTGGTCTTCGGCCAGCAGGATCGTTTGATCCCCTGGACGCAGGCGGAGCAGACGGCAGCCGAGCTGCCCAACGGAACCCTGGTGATGTATCCGGAAGGCAACCACGTTTGCAACAACATCCCCTATAAATATCGGCCGCTGGCCGCCGATTGGGTGAAGGAACAGCTCATCCGTCCGGATGAGAGGGGATAGGCGCTCCGCCCCGACCTTCCAGCCCCTATATCCCTTGCGGAGGGACCGTGTGATGGTGGAACCATTCTCCGAGGCTGAGATGCGCCGTCGCTGGCGTCTGGCCCGCGACCTCATGCGGCGCCACGAGCTGATCGGCCTGCTGGTGCACGGCAACTCCGGCCTCCATCGCCACAACCAGGCGAACGTGTTCTGGCTCACCGATTACATGGACTGGCACCACTGCTACCTCTTTGCCCCCTTCGATGAAGAGATCGAGCCGGTCCTCTGGGTGGGCCTGGCCAACCACGTGGCGAGCGCCCGGGAGGTCAGCTTCGTGCGCCAGGTGGAATGGGGAGGCTACCATCCCTCCGCGCGGATCGTCGAGTACCTGCGGCGCTTCGGCCTCACCCGGGGGCGCCTCGGCCTGGTGGGGATTAACGCGAAGTTCCGGGTCAGCATGCCGTATCTGCACTACTTGGACCTCCGGGAATCTCTGCCGCATCTGGAGCTCGTGGATGTGACGGCGGAGTTCGTCCGGCTCCGGGATGTGAAATCCGAGGAGGAGATCGCCCGCCTGCGCCGGGCGGCAGCGCTCACCGACCAGGCGATCTACGCGCTGTGGGAGAAGATCCGGATCGGCATCCCGGACTACGCCCTGGCGGAGATCGTCGAGAGCGCTTACCGGGGGCAGGGGGGCACGCCCCACGTGACCTACATCCGGGCCATGCCGATGGCTCAGCCTAACGGGTGCGCGCCGGCCCAGAACCCCACCGGGCGGATCCTGGAGCGCGGCGACGTGGTGCTCACCGAGATCAGCGCCTCTTATGGGGGGTATTCCGGGCAGATCCAACGCCCCCTGTTCGTCGGCGCCGATCCTTCCCCAGCGTGGCAACGGCTGTTCGAGGTGGCCCTGGACGCCTATCGCCGGATCGCAACGGCGCTCCGACCCGGCACCTGCGAAAGGGACGCCATCCGAGCGGCCTCCGTTATCGGGGAGGCCGGCTACACGATCTACGACGACCTGCTCCACGGCTTCGGGATTGATATCACGCCGCCCCTGATCGATCGCTCCTGCGCCCAATACTGGCCGTGGGACGAGACCCGGCCGGCCCCGGAAGGAGAGCGCTTCGAGCGGAACATGGCTATCGTCATCCAGCCGAACCCGATCACGCCGGACGAGCGGATGGGGCTCCAGGTCGGGGGACTCACATTGATCCGCGAGGAGGGCGCCGTTTCCCTGCATCAGGTTCCCTTTGAGCCGCTGATCGTGCGGGTCTGAAGCGCGCTCGCCCTCCTCCAACTCTTTGAGGAGAGCCTTCAATGCCGACGCGGATCGAGGCGGAGAAGATGCCCAAACGGGTGAACGAAGGCTGGGAGGAAACGATCCTGGCCGACTTCGCGGAGACCGGCGCCGGGAGCGTCCGCTTGTGCCGATGGACGCTGGAACCCCAGGCGTGGAGCCCGGAGCAACGCCATGGGAGGGCCGAGGCGTTCCTCTACGTCGTCCGCGGTGGGGGGACGTTGTGGGCCAACGGCCGCGCATGGCTGCTGGCCCCCGAGACGGTCGTCTGGCTGGAGCCCGGCGATCGTTATCGGGTCCAGGCGGGCGAGGAGGGGATGGAGCTCCTGTATGGAGCCGTCGGGGAAGAAGTGGAGGGATGAGGCGGATCGCCGCGATCACAGACATCCCATGGACGTGCCGGAGGTGAAGGGTGGTCATCCGTGAGGCGTTCACCGTGCGCGCGCCGGTGGAGCGGGTCTGGGCCCTCCTGGAGGATGTGCCGCGCCTGGCGGCATATGTGCCGGGGGTCGAGGCAGTGGAGGAGGCCGGCCCAGATCGTTACCGGGGCCGGCTGGCGGTGCGGATCGGGCCGATCAGCGCCCGGTTCGAGGGGGTCGTCCACATCATCCGGCGGGAACCCCCTGTGCGCCTGGAGGCGGAGATCGAAGGGCAGGATGGGGTGTCCGCCTCTTGGGTGAAGGCCTCCTTCCTGGGCACCGTGGAGCCGGCCGCAGAAGGCACATGCCTCGCCTGTGAGGTGCATCTCACCCTGCGGGGCCGGCTCGCCCAATTCGGGAGCGCCGTTCTGGAGGCGACCGCGCGTCGAATGATCCACGCCTTCGCCCAACGCCTGCAGGAGACCTTGGAGTCGTCCCATGCGCCATGAGGTTGAGGTCCTGCATCCCACCACCCTGGCCGACGCCCTCGCCGCGCTGGCCGCTCACAGGGAGGAAGCCCGTCCCCTGGCGGGGGGGACGGCCCTGGTGCTGCTGCTCCATCACCGCCTGATCGCCCCCCGCGTCCTGGTCTGCCTCGAGGAGGTGTCGGAGCTGCACTGCCTCCAGTTGGAGGAGGAAGAGGTCCGGATCGGGGCTATGGTCCGCCTACAAGAGCTGGCCCGCTCCCCTCATATCCGCGAACGCTTCCCCGCGCTGGCCAAGGCCTGCGGGGAGGTGGGGAACATCCGGATCCGCAACCAAGCCACTGTGGGGGGCAATCTGGCGGAGGCGGATTATGCCTCTGATCCCCCGATCGCCCTGATGGTCCTGGAAGCGATCCTCGAGGCCCAGGGGCCCAACGGCCTGCGGGAGATCCCCATCGCTGGGTTCTTCCAGGGTCTTTACACCACCGCCCTGGCGCCAGGAGAGCTGATCACCGCCCTCCGTATCCCATCCCCGCCGCCAGGATCCCGCATGACTTATCTCAAGTTCCGCACCCGGTCCGCCGAAGATCGCCCGTGCCTCGGCGTGGCAGCCCTGGGGGTTTTTGAGGAAGGGATCTGCCGCGAGCTGCGGATCGCGGTGGGGGCCGCCTGCGAGACGCCCCAGCGTCGGCCGGAGGTGGAGCAGTTGGCCATCGGAAAGCCGCTCACCGAGGCTGTGATCCGGGCCATCGCCCAGGGCTACGCGGATCAGATCGAGACCTTAAACGACCTGCGGGGGTCCGCCGCCTATCGCAAGCGCATGATCGAGGTCCACGTGCGAAGGGCCCTCGAGGAGGTGCGGGATGGCCATTGGTCGTTCGGTGCCGATGCAGGACGCTGAAGCACGGGTGCGCGGGGCGATCGCCTACCTCGCCGATCTGCGGCTCCCAGGGATGCTCACGGCGAAGGTGGCGCGCAGCCCCTTCCCCCACGCCCGGATCCGACGCTTGGATCCCCGGCCCGCCCTGCGGATCCCCGGCGTGGTGGCCGTCCTCACCGCGGAGGACCTCGACCGACCGGGTGCCCCGCGCCTCTTCTATGGGGTCGATCGGAAAGATCAACCTATCGTCGCCCGGGATCGCGTCCGCTACGTGGGGGAGCCGATTGCGGTGATCGCTGCCGAGACCCCGGAGGCGGCGGAAGAGGGAATGCAGGCCATTGAGGTGGAATACGAGGAACTTCCCGCTGTGTTCGACCCGCTCGCGGCGGCGCAACCCGGAGCCCCGCAGGTGCACGAGGATTGCCCGGGCAACATTTTCCTTCACACCCGCCTGCGCCACGGCGATCTGGAGGCGGGGTTCGCAGCGGCGGATCTCATCGTGGAGGAGACCTACACTACTCCGCCAGCGTGCCACGCAGCCCTGGAGCCCCACGGGGTCATCGCACAATGGGAAGATGGCCGCCTCACCGTGTGGAGCGCCACCCAGGCCCCCTTCGTGGTCCAGGAGACGCTGGCGGAGCTCTTCGGGCTGCCGCGGGAAGCCGTGCGCGTCATCGTCCCGCCCCTGGGCGGGGGATACGGCGGCAAAGGATACGTGCGCCTGGAGCCTATGGTCGCCGCCCTGGCCTGGAAGGCGAATGGCCGTCCGGTGCGGCTGATCCTGGAGCGATCCGAGGAGTTCGTCACCCTCACCCGGCATGCCGCTTGCATTCGCATCCGGACCGGGGTTCGGCGTGATGGGGTCCTCACCGTGCGCCAAGTGGAGGTGTATTGGGGGGCGGGGGCCTACGCGGACATCACCCCACGGCTGCTCCGCAGCGCCGGCCTGGTGCGGGTGGTCGGCCCCTACCGGATCCCGGCCGTTCACGTGGACGCTTACGGGGTCTACACGAACCTGCCGCCCGCCGGGCCCTTCCGCGGGACGATGAGCTTCGAGGGGGCATGGGCCTATGAATCGCACATGGACACCATCGCCCGCCAGCTGGGGATGGATCCGCTGGAGTTGCGCCGGCGGAACCTCCTGCGCCCGGGCGATCGGTTCTGCACCGGGGAGGTGATCGAAGAGGCCTTCTTTCTGGAGTGCCTGGAGGCCGTCGCGCGTCGCCTGGGATGGGATCAGCCCTACGAGAAAGGGGAAGGAGTCCGGCGGCGGGGGCGCGGGCTGGCGGTGATGATGAAGAGCACCCTCCCGCGCTCCCGCTCAGAGTGCCGCCTGGTCTTGCGGGCGGACGGCGTGCTGGAGCTCCACACAGGGACCGTGGAGATGGGGCAAGGGGCCCATACCGCCCTCGCACAGATCGCCGCCGCGGAGACCGGGATCCCGTTGGAGCAGGTTCGGGTGATCGGGCCAGACACTGCCCGGGTCCCTTACGATGCCACCACCAGCGCCAGCCGATCCACCAGCATGATGGGCGCGGCCATCCGGGAGGCGGCGGCCCGATTGAAGGAGGAATTGCGCCGAAGGGCCGCTCCGATCCTGGAGGCAAGCCCGGAGGAGCTGATCCTCCAGGGGGAAAGGGTGGCGCGGCTGGGGCAACTGGAGGTCCAAATCGCATGGAGGGAGATCCTGCGGCGGCATGGCCTGGAAGCCCTGGAGGCGCACGGCGTCTTCGAGACGCAGGGCGGCCTGGATCCCGAGACCGGCCAGGGCGTCGCCTCGCCCCACTGGCATCAGGGCGCCGGGGCCTGTGAGGTCGAGGTGGACATCGAGACGGGGGAGGTGCGGATCCTGCGCTACTGCGCGGCGGCTTATGCGGGGCGCGTGGTCAACCCGGCGCTGGCAGCCCTCCAGAACGAGGGCAACGTGGTCTTCGGGCTGGGCCAGGCCCGGATGGAGCAGATCCTCTTCGATCAGGGTCAGCCGGTGAACGCCAACATGTCCGATTACCTGATCCCCTCGCTCCGGGATCTGCCGGAGGTCCTGGAGAGCGTGCTCTTGGAATCGCCGGAGGGAAGCATCCACGGGCTCGGCGAGATGACGCTCCCGCCTGTGGCCCCCGCCATCGCCAACGCCATCTTCGACGCCGTCGGCGTCCGTGTTCACGATCTTCCCATCACGCCGGAGAAGATCTGGAGGGCGCTCCATGGCGAAGAGGCGACGGTTCACGCTGCAGGTTAACGGCCAAACGCGGGTGGTGGAAGCGGAGCCCGCGCGCCGCCTTCTCGATGTGTTGCGTGAGGACCTGGGGCTGACGAGCGTGCGGGAGGGGTGTGGGATCGGGGTGTGCGGGGCGTGCACCGTGCTTATCGCCGGGCGGCCGGTCAGCAGCTGCCTGTTGCTGGTCTCCCAGGTCCATGGCCAGCCGATCGTGACCGTGGAGGGCCTGGAGGCCGACGGCGCCCTGCATCCGGTGCAACGGGCCTTCGTGGAGCACTTCGCCTTCCAGTGCGCCTACTGCACCCCCGGCTTCATCCTGACCGTCGTCGCCTGGTTGGAGCAACCATCAGGGCAGGACGAAGCGTCCCTACGGGAATACCTGTCTGGGAACCTCTGCCGCTGCGGGAGCTACGGGAACATCCTGAAGGCAGCCCGGGCGGCCGCCGAGAGCCGGAAGCAACAACAGCCTGAGGCGCTGGGGGATCCAACTTCCCCCCGCCGGGCGCCGACGGATCCCGCTTGACCCGCCACCCCTTGACAACTTCCCCGACTTCCATTATCCTAAAATTGAATCGATTCAATCCCTGGACCGAACGGGGAAGGAAGCGCCGGGAGGGCAGGGTGGCCACGATCCGGGATGTGGCGCGGCGGGCGGGGGTTTCCCCAGCCACGGTGTCCTATGTCCTCAACAACTCCGGACCGGTGCGGCCGGAGACGCGGGAGCGGGTGCTGCGGGCCATCGCCGAGCTGGGCTACCATCCCCACGCCGGGGCCCGCCAGCTCAAACGCCGCCGCACCGACACCGTCGGCCTGATCCTCCCCACCGGCGAGCGCCGCCTCAGCGACCCCTTCTTCCTCGAGTTGATCCACGCCCTCGGCGACGCCTGCGCCGTCCACCACCTGGACCTCCTCATCGCCACCTGTCGGGAGCCCACCGCCGATCTGCGCCTGATCGACCGCCTCTACAAGGGACGGCGGGTGGACGGGTTCATCCTCATTGATCTGCAGCGCCAGGACCCCCGCATCCCCCACCTCCAGACAGCCGGCATCCCCTTCGTGGCCTTCGGGCGCATCGAGGAGGACGGCGCCTTCCCGTGGGTGGATGTGGACGGCGCCGCCGGGATGCGGGAGGCGGTCGCTTACCTGGTCGGAAAAGGGCACCGCCGCATCGCCTACCTGAGCCCCCCGCTCGCCCTCACCTTCGCCCACCACCGGTTCCAGGGCTACCGCGCCGGCCTGGCCGAGGCCGACCTTCCGTTCGACGAGGCGCTGGTCCGGATCACCCGCCCCACCATGGAGGCCGGATACGAGGCGGCCCGGGCCCTGCTGGCCGAAGGCGTCCCCTTCACCGCCCTCATCGCCGCCACCGATCTAATGGCCCTCGGGGCGATGCGGGCCCTCCACGAGGCCGGCCACGCCCCCGGCCAGGAGATCGCGGTGATCGGCTTCGACGATATCCCCATGGCCGCCCAGGCCCATCCGCCCCTCACCACCCTGCGCCAGCCAATGGATCAAATCGGCGAAGCCCTGATCCGCACCTGGCTGGCCGCCGTCCGCGGCGAACCCGCGCCGCCCACCCTGATCCGGCCTATTCTCATCCGTCGGGAATCGGCCTGACGGCCCACCGATGGAAGAATCCTGTCGTTTATCCGGAGGTTGAAACGATTCAAACCGGAGTGACCGATGCGGCTGCCACGGGACTATTACCACGCCTTCTTAGGGAACGGCCACGATGCAGTGCTCATCGGTTACACCGGCGCGATGGTGCCGGACCGCCCGCCCAACGGCTGGCATCCGTATTTGGATCGCTGCCAGTGGTATAAGTCCGATCGCTACTATCCCGAGGACCGGCTGGTGGATGTGGTCCCCCCGCGCCATCCGCCTTTCGAGACGGCGCTGCCCAAGTCCGGGAAGCCCTGGGCGGAGCTGGCGCCCCTGGGTTACACAGCCTACGAGGTCGAGGTCGATGGCCAGGCCGGGCGCGTCCAGGGGTTCCTCCAGACCTTCCACCCCGAAGCGGGGACGGTTTCCACTGTCGTGGATTGGGGGGTGGCGCGGGCGGAGGTCGTCACCTTCCTGTGCCCGGACCGCCCGCTCCTGGTGATCCGCTACCGCTTCAACCGGCCGGTCCGCCTGCGGGTCCGCGCCGCCCCCGGGGTCTGGCAGGAAGAGGGCCACGAGACCGATCCCTTCGATGCGCTGACGTTCTGCGAGGATCGTCCGGCAGCCTTCTACCGCCTGGGGCCCTATCGGGGCTTTATCGAGGTCGCCCTGACCGGGGCCCAGCGGTGGGGCCGGGAGGGGAAGGTCTGGTGGTTGGAAGGGGAGGGGACTACCTTCACGCACTACTTCGCCATCGCCGACGACTACGCGGGCCCGCTGGACCCGGAGGTCATCCCCCGGGCGATGGCGGAGGGGCCCGAGGTCCTGCACGCTCAGACGCGGGCGTTCTGGGAGGCCTACTTCGCGACCTCCCGTTTCCAGGTCCCGGATCCCGTCTTCGATCGCGTCTATCGGACCAGCCGCTACCTGTTCAAGGCCATTCAGAACCCCGTTTCGGGGGGGCTTCCAGTGGGCAACCTGCGGCTGACCTGGTCGTCTCATCTGTTCTGGGACGCTTATTTCATCCACCGGGCCCTCCTGGAGGCCAACCATAGGGCCGAGGGCGAGGCGGCCATCGGCTTCTTCCTGCGCACCCGGGAGGCGGCGGAGCGCCACGCCCGCGAGGATTTCAACGCCCCTGGGTTGAAGTGGGATTGGGAGCTGACCCACCGCGGCGAGCCGGCCTATGGGATCTGGGCGCACCAAAAGGAACAGGTCCACAACAACGCGGCATATGCCAACATGCTGTTCCAGCAATACGCCTTCACCCGCGACCGCCAGGTTCTGGAGCGGGTGTTCCCGCTCCTCGAGGGCCTGGCCCGCTTCTTCCTGCACGCGGTGGTGGAGGAGACGCCCCGCGGCGTTGAAGTCCGCCCGATGGTCGGGGTGGACGAGCGGCCGGTGCGGGTGCGCAATGAGGGCATCACGCTGGCGGGGGCCATCCGGCTCCTGGAGTGCTACCTCCAGGCCGCCCGCTGGCTCGGCCGCGAGAACGGTTGGGTCGAGCGGAGCGCCCACGTGCTCGCGGGCCTGCGCCGCACCATGGATCGCCTCTACAACGGCCGCTACTTCCAGGCGTCCGAGGAGGAGGACCGCCTCAACGTCAGCAGCCTGGCCCCTATCTACCCGATGGAGGTGATCCCCCCCGACGACCCGCGGGCGGTCGGGACCGCGCGGGCCTACCGGGAGCGATATGCGGGCCGTATGGTGGGCCATGGAAACAACGAATGGGGGTTCCCATGGGCCGCCGCCATGCTGGCCACCATCCAGGCGTGGCAGGACGATGGGGAAGGGGCCTGGCGGACGTTGCAGGAGATCCAGCCCGCCTTCTCTGCCCACGGCGGGATCGCGGAGACGGTGGACGCGGAGGGGCATTGGAACATGCAGTATTTCGGGACCGCCCACGGCGCCCTCTGCACGGCCCTGCATCAACTGGTGGTTCAGACCCGGAAGGATCGGATCCGGATCGGGACGTCGCTTCCGTCGGCCTGGGAGGCCGGCGCCTGGGAGCGCTGGCGGTCCCACGGGCTGCTCCTCTCGGGGGAATGGGATCGCCGGCGAGGGCGCCTGGAGGTGGTCCTCCAGAACCCCACGGGGGAGCCCATCACGATCCCGCTGCAGATCGGTCAGATGGAAGGGGAGCTCACCGTCGCGCCGGGGGAGGCGCGGCGGCTCCAAATTTCCCTTTAAAGGGGAGGTTGCCATGAAAAGGTTCCTGCTCCTGCTCACAGGGTTCGCGCTGGCCGTGACGGCCTGTGCGCCGGCGGCCACCCCCACCCCGGCCGTTACCCGGGAGGTCGTGGAGGTCGTCAAGGAGGTCGAGAAGCCCAAGGCCACCGTGCGGCTCTCCGGATGGGCGGCCAACCCCCAGGAAACCGCCCTGCTGGAGTCCCTGCTGTATCGGTGCTCGCTGAAGAACCCGGACGTCGTCGTGAAGTATGAGCCGATCACCGGGGACTACTGGGCCAAGATCAAGACGCTGGTCGCCTCCGGCGAGGAGCCGGACATCTACTATATGGACATCTTCCAGTTCCCCTTCTTCGTCTCCAAGGGCGTCCTGGTCCCCCTGGACGACTACATGGCTAAATCCGGGGTGAAGAGGGAGGATTTCATCAAGACCCTGATCGACGCCTTCACCGGCCCGGACGGCAAGGTCTACGGCATCCCCAAGGACTTCAACACCCTGGCCCTGTTCTACAACAAGGATCTCTTCGCCAAGGCCGGGATCCCGGAGCCCAACGAGAACTGGACGTGGGACGATCTGAAGAACGCCGCCCGCCAGCTCTCGAACCCCGCCCAGGGCATCTACGGCCTGGGCGTCCCGGCGGATCCGGGCCGCTTCCCGATCTTCGTCTTCCAGAACGGGGGCCGCATCATGACGGAGGACTTCCGCGACACCCTGCTGGACAGCCCGGAGGTGATCGAGGCGGCGCGGTTCTACACCTCCTTCCGGGCGGAGAAGATCGGGGCCCTCCCGGGCGATGTGGGGGTGGACTGGCAGGGCACGGGCTTCGGCCAGGGGAAGCTGGCGATGGTCTTTGAGGGCGGCTGGCTGATCCCCTACCTCCGGGAGCAGTTCCCCACCCTGAAGTGGGGGGCCACCTTCCCGCCGAAGGGGCCCAAGGGGCGGGGGAATCTCATCTTCACTGTGGCCTACGTGATCTCCAAGAACAGCAAGAACCCCGAGGCCGCCTGGAAGACCATCGACTGCCTGACCAGCGAGGAGAGCCAGACTGTGGTGCTCTCCACCGGCTTCGCCCTGCCCTCCCGCGCCAAGCTCACCGAGCATGAATACTTCAAGACCCATCCCGAGTCCCTGGTCATCTTCAAGGGCGCGGAGTTCGGCACCCCCTTCATGTGGGGCCTGCGGGGCGACGTGGTGAACGAGCAGATGGGCAAGGCCCTGGAGCGGATCTACCTGGAGGGCCAGGACATAGAGGCCAGCTTCAAGCAGGCCGCCGAGGAGGTCCGCAAGGCCTTGCGGGAGCAGCAGTGATCGGATCTCGGGAGGGGGGCGGGCGGCCCCAGCGCCCGCCCCCCGCTTCCTCTCTCCGCCCCACATTGGCAGGACGGATGTTGAGGGGTCCGGGCGGGCGACGTGAAACGGCCAAGTCGGAAAGGGGGCTGCGATGATCCGGGTCCGGCGCCGTCAGCTGGGGGAGTGGGTCGCCGCCTATATCATGCTCTCGCCGTATCTCTTCGTCTTCCTGGTCTTCAA
>FWWL01001381.1_pt1 | contig 58432 bp, 62 predicted proteins | sample 2228331 | NCBI WGS metagenome assembly FWWL01 (sample SAMEA103939775, study PRJEB20133) | metagenome
CTTTATAAAAGCAACAATCGAAAACCATAAAAATTCTATCCTTGAAGAGGGCAATTTACGTTTTGATGTTTTACAGGATAAAAATGATCCCAATAAGTTCACTTTATATGAAGCATATGAGTCAGAAGAGGCAGCAAAACTTCATAAAGAAACACCTCATTATAAAAAATGGAAAGAGACAGTAGAAAGCTTTATGGCTCGTCCAAGAGAAGGTATTTCACATAATGTTTTAGTCCCTATTGACTTATGTTACTGGAAGTCAAAGTGAATTTATTTCAATGAGAAAAACAAGGAGATATTAATGGAGATGAGCTTTAATTTTCAAGCTAATCCAAGATTGTATTTTGGGAATGGAAAGTTATTTTTGCTTCCTAATATCCTTTCAGATTTTGGATCAAATGTTCTTTTGATTACAACAAATTCTTTTATAAAAACTTTACTTTACTCAAAACTTCAAGAAGAGTTTGGTAAATTTAAGTATAAGGTAGTGGAATATGTTAACAGTGGTGAACCTTCTACCGAAAGTGTTGACAATATTGTTAAGGAATTTTCTAAGGAAAATATAAATGTTGTTGTTTCAATCGGTGGTGGAAGTGCAATAGATTTAGGAAAAGCTGTGTCTGCAATGTTACCATTAAGAGAGAGTGTTATAGAATATCTTGAGGGAGTGGGAAGTAAAAAGCCAGAAGGGTATAAGGTTCCTTTTATAGCTATTCCAACTACAGCAGGAACAGGAGCAGAAGCAACAAAGAACGCAGTTATATCAAAGATTGGAGATAAAGGATTTAAAAAATCTCTTCGTCATGATAATTTTATGCCAGATGTTGCAATTGTTGATCCTGTTTTGACAAAAAACTGTCCAAAGGAAATTGCTTTTACCTCGGGTATGGATGCATTAACTCAGCTTATAGAATCATATGTTTCTACCGCTTCAAATGTTTATACAGATGCGCTTTGCGAAAAGGCTTTTAGTCTTTTTGGTATGTCATTTGAAAAAATTGTATCAGGTAAGGGAGAAGATATTGATTATTCCAATCTTTCATTTGCGGCTTATGTTTCTGGTTTAACACTCACGAATGCCGGTCTTGGTGTTGTCCATGGGTTTGCCTCAGTGATTGGTGGTTATTATGTAATTCCTCATGGGGTGGTTTGTGCCAAGTTACTTTTACCTTCAACAAAAAAGATAGTTGAAAACATTGTTTCTCACGAGTATCTTGAAAAATATAACAAAGCCTCTATTATTCTATCGTCCGGGAAATTTGATAATATTCTGGATTATTTAAATTATTTAGCAAAACTTCAAGAATTACCTTCTTTCATGGATTTTGGAATTAAGAAGAAGGATTTTTTAAAGATTGCTTCTGAAAGCAGCATTAAAAATTCTCCTGCTAAACTTAATAAAGATCATTTGATTGAAATTTTAGAGGAAGAAGTATAATGTCAAATCATTCAAGGAAGATAAAGATTTCTCCTCTTGAAAATGAGGTATTGAAAAAATTTTTAGAGCGGGAAGGTTTTGAATTTAAGGCACATGAACATGCCTTTTTTCGGGCACAGAAAAATGGCATTACTATCATTCTTTATAACAATCAGACATTATTTTTTCAGGGAGATGAGAAAAAAATAGAAGTTTATTATAATAATCTAAAAGAATTGATTTCTTCTGATGATAATGCCAATGATATTTTAGGACTTGATGAATCTGGAAAAGGTGATGTTTTTGGGCCACTTGTTTTAGCTGGAGCAATAATTAAAGGAGAACTAAAAGAATACACAATAGATGATTCAAAAAATCTTTCTGATGAAAAGATAACAATAGTATTTAATAGCATTAAGGATAAAATATTATATAAGGTGAGAATTATTACTCCAGAAGAGTACAACGAACTTTATCAGGAATATAAAAACTTAAATAAATTAATGACAAAGGAATATAAAAAACTAATTCTTTCTTTCCCGAAAAATAGTTATAAAAAAATTATACTTGATAAGTATTCTCTTTCTTATAAAGAAATAGAGTTCTTAAAGAGTGGTATTGAAAAGCCGTTTGATATGTTTCATAAAGGTGAAAATTTTTTGCCGGTAGCGGCGGCTTCAATTGTAGCAAGATATTATTTTTTAGAATGGTTTAAGGGACAGGAATTGGATTTACCTAAAGGTTCTTCTAATACTGTACAGGAAAAATTTTTAAAACTTAAACAAGAAGGAAAAATAGAACTCTCTAAGATAGCAAAAATGAGTTTTAAACTCAGTTTTCAAAATCTATCTTTGCAAAAGGAATAAAAGATATTAAAGTAATAATTAAAAATATTAGAAATAGCTGGGTATAAACATTGTTTAAATAAGAAAATTTGTCAAGAAAAATTCCGCTAAATATTGGTAATAAAGAAGAAAATGGAAGCATTATAAAGGGTAATATGGCATAATATGGAGATGCATCATTTAAGTGAGATAGTTTTTTAACAACTGGTATGTATAGATGTATTCTTCCTGATCTTGAAAAGCCAAGTAAAATACTTACAATGTAAAAGGCTATGATGTTTTTTGATAATATTAAGAGAACTAAAGAAATTACTGTTGCTACTTTTACAAATAAATATCTTAGCTTTAAAGAAATCTTTTCAAGAAAACCAAGAGTAAAATTTGCACTTATTGCACCGATAAAGTTTAAGATAACAAATATTCCAGAAACAATAGCGACATTAATCTTACATACCTCAACTGCATATTTTGCATAAAAGATTAGAGAGATAACAGCCATATTAAACTCAATATCTTGAAGAAGATAGTATAAAATATTTTTGTTTTTTATTATTTGTTTGAAATAAAAAAGATAATATGAGAAGAAAGGCTTTCTTTCTGTTAATTCGTCTGGATTTTCTTTTGTCAGAATAAAAGAAGAAGAACCGAGAAAAAACAAAATCCCAGTAAAAATAAAAAGCATTCCAGCGAATTTTTCATTTAAGGTATATTTTGCCATCAAGAATGTTATTAAAAGTCCACCTATAATTTTTCCTGTATTCTGGAAAAACATCATTATAGAAATTCCTTTTAAAACCTTATCAGGATTATAAATTTTTGTTATATAATTTTGCCAGATTGGTACTGTTGAGGATAAACCAATTGCAAAAAATGTGTAGTAAAATAGAAAAATTTCATAAGAATATTTACCTTTATAGAAAAAAATAAGGTTAATTCCTAAGAGTAAAACACTTAATGAAGGAATATATTGAGATATTATTGTTGCAGGTTTTTTATATTTCATCTGTGCAGTAATATAAGCAGAGAAAAATGGTACTATAGCCATAGAAAGTGTAAAAATGAAACTTGTTATACTTATCTGAAAATTTGTTACTTTAATGTATGTCAGAAATACGGTTAAAAAAGTTGATTCAAGTATTACCGGGATTCCAACACCCCAAAGAAATTCACTAAGTGAGATTGAAAAAGTATTTAAAGCAAAATATTTATCTAAATTTACTTTTTTCTCCATAAATAAAATTCCTTATTTTAATATTGACAAAAAGTTAACAAGAGAGATTATAAATTTGAAAAGAGTTATTATACAATATTTAAAAATATCTTTCAAGTAAAATACTTTACAAAACTTTAAAAAGTGTTATAATAATACAAAAAACTTGAGAGGTAGAGATGAAATTTTATATAGAAATAGATCCGGATATCTGTAAGGGTTGTGGTTTATGTATTCCAGAGTGTTCAAGAAATGTTATAGAGTTAGGGGATAAATTTAATAAATTTAGCTGGAGATATGCTATTCCAGTTAGAAAAGATGATTGTATAGGTTGTAAAAGATGTGCAATCGTTTGTCCAGAAATAGCAATAAAGGTTATAAAAGAGGATGATTAAATGAAGGACAAAAAACTTTTGAAGGGCAATGAGGCTTTAGTTTATGGAGCTTTAATTGCCGGATGCAGGTATTATTTTGGTTATCCTATCACTCCCCAGAATGAAGTTACTGAGCTTATGTCTATAAAGATGCCAGAGTATGGTGGAGTTTTTGTACAGGCTGAGAGTGAAGTAGCAGCAATAAATATGGTGTATGGTGCTTCGGCAGCTGGTGGAAGGGTTATGACTACAACATCAAGTCCGGGTTTTAGTCTTATGCAGGAGGGTGTTTCATACCTTGCCGCAGCAATGCTTCCATGTGTTATAGCAAACGTTCAACGAGGAGGACCGGGGCTTGGCAATATTGCTGGTGCTCAGAGTGATTATTTTCAGGCAACTAAGGGTGGTGGGCATGGAGATTATCACTTAATTGTTCTGGCTCCAGCTTCTCCACAGGAAATGTTAGAGCATACCATTCTTGGGTTTGAATTGACAGATAAATATAGAGTTCCTGTTTTGCTTCTTTCAGATGGGATAGTCGGACAGATGATGGAAAATGTAGAAATTCCAGATTATAAGCCAGAGATAAAGCCCAAGGAATGGGCTTTAACAGGGGCGAAAGGTAGAGCAAAGAATGTTGTTCGTTCATTATGGCTTGATGAACCAAAGATGGAGAAGGTTAATCTAAAACTTCAAGAAGTATATAAAGAGATTTGTACGAATGAAGTAAGATATGAAGAAGTTTTCTTAGATGATGCTCTGGTAGTCATCGTAGCATATGGTATATCTTCAAGGGTGGGAAGGAGTATAGTTAGTGATTTAAGAAAAGAAGGTTATAAGGTAGGAATGTTAAGACCAATAACCCTCTATCCATTCCCTTATAAAAGATTAAAAGCTCTAGTCGAAAATGGTGTAAAAGGGATGATAAGTGTGGAAATGAGCTCAGGACAGATGGTGGAAGATGTAAAATTGGGTGTTGAATGCAAGGTTACGGTTGATTTTTATGGCAAAATGGGAGGAGTTTTACTTGATGAAAATGAGCTTAAAGAAAATGTAATAAACCTTTATAAAAGGGTAGTGAAATGAAGACAATTATTTTTGATAAACCTAAAAGTATAACAAACTTGCCTATGCATTATTGTCCGGGTTGTGGACATTCTGTAGTTCACAGACTGATATGTGAGGTTATAGATGAACTTGGAGTGAGGGAGAATACTATTGGTATTGCACCTGTTGGGTGTGCTGTACTTGCCTATGATTACTGGGATTTTGATGTAAGTGAAGCAGCCCACGGTAGAGCAGCTGCTGTTGCTACAGGCATTAAAAGAGTTCATCCTGATAAACTTGTGATATGTTATCAAGGAGATGGAGATCTTGCTTCTATAGGTATGGGTGAAACAATACATGCGGCAAATAGAGGTGAAAATTTTACAGTTATTTTTATAAACAATAACAATTATGGAATGACCGGGGGGCAGCTTGCTCCTACTACTCTCATAGGACAGAAAACTACAACATCATTTGAGGGGAGAAAGCCAGATCTTCACGGTTATCCTATAAGAATGGCGGAGCTTATCACATCACTTGAGGCACCTGTTTTTGTAGCAAGGACAACGGTTGCGGACTTTAAAAATATTTTGACTACAAAAAGTCTTATAAAGAAGGCTTTTCAACTTCAATTGAAGGGGGCAGGCTATACTTTTATAGAAATTCTTTCTAATTGTAATACAAACTGGAAAATGACACCAGTTGAAGCTAATAGATTTATAATGGAAGAGGTGGTAAAAACATTTCCACTTGGAGTGTTTAAAGGAGGAGAACTATAATGACAAATAGAATAATTTTTTCTGGTTTTGGTGGACAGGGATTGCTTTCTGCAGGGTTACTTTTTGCTGAGGCTTCAGTTATAGATGGCTATAATGCTACATATTTTCCTTCTTATGGGGCTGAAATGCGTGGAGGTACAGCAAATTGTCAGGTTATTATTTCAACAGATATAATTGCTTCGCCGATAATTTCACAGGCAGATATACTTGTTGCTTTTAATAAGCCATCTATTGATAAATTTTCAAAAAAACTTGTGAAAAATGGGCTTGCTATAATAAATTCTTCTGTGGTTAAAGAAAAGGTAGATAATATAGTGGCAAAGATAATGGTTTTTAAATTTGATGAAATTTCTCTTGAAAAGCTTGGTTCTTCAAAATTTGCAAATACAATTCTTGTTGGAGTGTTATCAAAAATAACAGGAATCGTAAAAGAAAAAAATCTTATCAAGGCCATACAAAATAAATTTGGTGAGAAAGGGCAAAAGATTGTTGATTCAAATGTGAATGCTTTAAGGATAGGTTTATCTCTTGTTTAGGAGGAGTATATTTTATGAAGTATAGAATGCTTGGAAAAACAAATTTTAAAGTTTCAGAAGTTTCTCTTGGTACATGGCAGGTTGGTGGAAAGTGGGGGACAAGTTTTCAGGATAAAAATGCTGAAGATATTATAAATAAGGCTATAGAGAAAGGTATAAATTTTATTGATACTGCTGATGTTTATTCAAATGGACTTAGTGAAAAGGTTGTGGCACGTGTTGTTAAAAATTCTGGTAAGAGAATATATATAGCTACAAAATGCGGTAGAAGATTAAATCCACATACAAATGAAGCTTATACAGTTGAGGCTTTAAGAAAATTTGTAGAAGATAGTCTCAGAAATATGAATATAGATACTATTGATTTAATCCAGCTTCATTGTCCACCTACTCAGGTTTATTATAGACCTGAGATATTTGAGCTTTTTGATAAATTGAAAGATGAGGGAAAAATCCTTAATCTTGGTGTTAGTGTTGAAAAGGTTGAGGAAGGGCTAAAAGCCATAGAATATCCTAATGTTACAACAGTACAGATAATATTCAATATGTTTAGACAGAGACCGATGGAGTTATTTTTTAAAGAAGCTGAAAGAAAGAATGTGGGCATAATAGTCAGGGTGCCTTTGGCAAGTGGACTTCTCACTGGTAAGTTTACAAAGGAAACAGAGTTTACAAAAGGTGACCACAGGAGAAGTAATAGAAACGGAGAGTGGTTTGATAAGGGTGAAACTTTCTCTGGTGTGGATTATGAGAAGGGGCTTATGGCAGTTGAGGAGTTAAAGAAGTTTTTGTCTTCTGATTATCCATTGTCTGTCTGGGCTATAAAGTGGATATTGATGTTTAAAGAGGTTTCAACAGTTATACCTGGAGCATCAAGAGTAGAACAGGTTGAGACAAATGTTTTAGCTTCAGATGTGAGAGATTTAACAGTAGAAGAAATGAATAAAGTTAGAGAAATATATGAGAAATATATTAAAGCAGATGTTCATCAAAGGTGGTAGAGTTTTTTTATTTTTATTACTCACTATTTTTAGTTATTCGCTTGAGAAAAGAGTTATTAGCCTTGCTCCTAATTTAACGGAAATTATATATTTTCTTGGACTTGAAAAAAATCTCATTGCTAATACTATTCACTGTGATTACCCTGAAGGAGCAAAAAGGTTGCCAAAAATTGGTGATTTATGGAATTTTGATGTGGAAAAGATAGTTGAGTATAATCCAGACTTTATCTTAGCCTCATTTTCAGGGAATTCAAAAACAGGTGTTGAGAGGCTTGAAAATCTTGGTATGAAAGTATATACTCTTAAAGAAGAAAAAGTAGATGATATAATAAGCAATATAAATTTTGTTGCAAATCTTTTTAATATTTCAGCAGAAGATAAAATAGGCAGGTTAAAAGCTAAAATTAAAAATCTTCCCATTCAGAATAAAAATAATAGATGTTTAATTCTTCTCTCTGTAAAACCATATTATTCGGTATCAACGAATTCTTTTATTGCTGATGTATTTAAGCTTTCTGGATTTGAGAATGTTGTTACTACAGGAGTAAGGTATCCTTTACTTAGTGAAGAAGAGATTATGAAGTTAGATTTTGATTTTCTATTTTTGCCAGATAATTTAAAAGGGGAAGAGAAATTTATTAGAAAAAAAATGCTTGATTTATCAAAGAACCCAAAAATATATTTTGTTGATGAAAATAGAATTTCAAGACCCGGTCCACGGGTTTTTGACTTGATTGTTGAGTTATCGAAAATAAATGCCAAACAATATTAAAATAATAATTGCATAAAAAATGCTAATATTTTATAATTTAAAAAGGTTGAATTATGAAAAAAATTGCATTATTAATAGATAGAAATGAGATCCTTTCTTACGAAGAAAAGGAATTTTACAGGGATATAACGACTCAAAAAATTAAAGATATTGTTGATGAAATTTATTTCATAAATAGTACATTAGAAAGAAGCCTACCATATACTAATTTAAAAGATTTATTTACTTATTTAGTTAAAAACTTTAAAGATGATATTGTTATTTTAATGAATGCATATTCACCTCTTATAGATATAATTACAACAAAAGAAATGATAAAAGATCATATCGATTATGTCTTTGATTATACCTATCCAGAAAATATACCTAATGGGTTACTTCCAGAGATTTTTAATGTTTCTATGCTTGAGTTTTTAATTCCTTTAATTCCTGATAATTTTCCACTTATCAAGAATTCATTGAGAGAGATTATAGAAGGTGAGATAAGTTCTTATGACTGCAATATTTTTTTGACGGATTCTGAACTTTCTAAATATAGAGTAGATTTCATTCCGGATAGTACGAATAGTCTTTATATTATAAAAAATATAATTGAAAAGCATTCTTATAATCTCTCTTTAAAAAAACTTGAAGAAATAATTTCCGCAGATCCTCTGATTTTAAGACAGAGACCAACATATTATGAAATTGAGATAACAACTGAAAGAGAAAAGGGAGAAATATTTCCAGCTGATAAATTAAAAAGGAATGGTTTTATAAAGATTGAAGATCTAAAATTTATTCTTGATGAGATTAAGAAATTTTCTTATAATCCAGTTGTTTCACTTGGACTTTTTGGAGATTTCTTTCTTCATCCTGATCTTGATAAGGTTATAGAATTATTATCATTTTATCCTGAATTGAGTTTTCTGATTGAAAGTAAGGCTTTATATATTGATAAGGAAAAGATAGACAGGGTTTTGCAATTAGATAATGTAAAGTTGATATTTGATATCAGTTTTGTTGATAATGATAAGTTTAAAAAGTATAAGACTCCTTTAAATGAAGTCATACCAGCTCAGGATCTTTCTTTTATAGAAAAAGAAATCAAAAGTCTTGACAATAAAGAAAAAATATATATACAATTTACAAGGACAAATTTGAATGAAGAAGAGCTTACTAAATTTTATGAGGTATGGAAGGATTTTTCTGATAGAATTATTATTAAGAAGATTGATACTTTCTGTGGGATGCTTGATAAATATAGGGTTGTGGATTTATCACCTGTAAAAAGATTCTTTTGCTATCATTTGAAAAATGATATGGTTATATTTTTTAATGGAGATGTGCCATTGTGCAGACAGGATTTTAATGGAGAGGTTATTCTTGGAAATATTAAGAAAGATGGTATAAAATCTTGCTGGGAAGAGGAAGGAAAGTATTTTATTTTACATTTTAATGGAATTTATGAACCAAAAAATAAATGTGAAAAATGTGATGAATGGTGGATTTTTAATTTTTAGAGGAGAAAAATATGTATAGAGTAGCATATATAAAGACTTTTTTTGACAATCTTGTTTTTCCGTATCTTGTATCAGAGGATATGGAAATTGTTAATGGTAAAAAGTATATTGTAAATACTAAGTTTGGGGAAGATATTGGGCTTGCTATGTCTGGAGTAAAATATATTAGCATTGAACAATTTCCACTTAAGAAACCCCATCCCCATGTATCGGAAGAAGTTGATTTAAGTAATCTAAATCATCATGATGTTCAGAATGATCTTGCAGAACTAAAAAAGATTATTAAGGATGAACATAGTGCCGATACACTTGTCGCAGAAGAAGGAATAGAAAAGAAAATAGAGAATTTCAAGGTTTTAAGAGAAGCTAAAGATGAAGAAATTAAAAGCTGGGAAAAACTTAATGAAGGTAAAGAAAAAGCCTTTCAGGATACTTTAAAATTAATTAAAGAGATGCAGTTACCTATGAGGCTTATCAGTGTTTATTTTATGTTGGAAAAAAAGAAAGTTATTTTCAATTTTACTGCTGAGAATAGGGTTGATTTCAGAGAGCTTGTGAAAAAACTTGCATCAATTTACAAGACAAGAATTGAAATGCGTCAGATAGGGGTTAGAGATGCTTCAAAGATAATAGAAAATTATGGAGTGTGTGGCTTAAAAACTTGTTGTACAAGATCAAATTGTCATATAAACTCTATCTACTTAAAGATGGCAAAGGATCAGGGTTTTTTAGTCAATTCGAGTAAACTTACGGGAGTATGTGGCAGACTTATCTGTTGTCTTGCCTATGAGGCAGATTTTTATGCTACTGAAAGAGAAAAATATCCACCTGTTAATTCTATAATAAGAGATGGGGGAAAAACTTATCATGTTGTTTCCAGTAATTTAATAACTACAGATGTTTATGGAGAAGATGAGAATAGACATCTGAAAAAATTTAAACTAAGTAACTTGAAGTTAGTTTCTAAAAATGACACAGAGACAATATACGAAAATAATAATGGAGAGTTAAATGCCTTATGATCATCATTTGATTAAAAAGGCGAAAGAAAAAGGAGTTTTTGAGGATAATGTATTTGATCCAAAAGCACTTCAATTAACTGAAGAAGAAAAAAGAAAATTACAATCCAATCTTGAGAGGATTTCTCAGGATGCAAAGTTAACAGGGGGTGACTATAGTATAAAAGAAGAAAGTGAAAGAAAGCCGTCGGTTGAAGTAAAACTTTCATTTATTGAAAAGGTCTGGGCTTTTTTGCTGTCTTTTTTGGGTATATTATCTATTTCTGAGTATAAGATTAGAAAATCTTTACATTTTGTTATAAAAGAGTTGGCTAAAATAAAGCCTCCCATATTTCTTCCACATTCTAAAAAGTTAACTCCATTTTTTGCTTTGAGGATATATAACTTATATACTATGCTTGGTATATTAAGGAAATTAATAAATGAAACATTAAACTCACAGGAATGGGCTTCAACCACTCAACTAAAAAAATCTGGAGTAGAACTTTTCTTTGAAAAACTCTGTGAAGTCAATTCTAATGTCATTGATGAAAAATTTTCTTACCAGAATATTCAGAAAGTCTTAAATGAGTATGGAAATATAAAAAGCACATGGGAAGGTATCGAAGAAGCAATATCAAAACATTTTGAATCATTTTCAAGAGAAGCAGTTGAAAATGCGAATACTCTCTATACTAATTTTATATATTTAAAAAGGCTTGCAGAATATGATTTTGTTAGTTTACTTAGAAGATTTGATCCAGACTTTAGTTTTAAAACAACACCTAATTTTACCGAAGTTGCTGCTGAGGCATTATTGCCTTATCTTGTAGAACTCGAAAGTATATTTATTCAAATAGATTTTTCATTAAATAATTTTGAGATATTAAAGAAACTTTTGGAAGTAAAAAAATTTATGAATATCGAAGATGAAGTGGAAGAGGAAAATCTTGAAGAGGAAATTATACAACTTTTGACAAATTTAAAAAATATATCATATGAGCGGAGTTTTACAAATATAATAAAAATTTTGAAAAAAGATCCAGCATATTCGGCTTCTGTACTTTTTACAAGGTTTGATTTGTTTAAAATTTATTGTGATACTTTTTATAAAAGAATTAAATATATTACAGATTCATGCTTTAAAGATAAAAAATCAAAAGAGATTGAAACTTATGTTAATAAAGTATTTAAAAATATTGAATGGGTTGGTATATACAATAATGAAGTATCAGACTTGCTTGAAGGCAGGGGTTTTGGTAGTTTCGAGTATGTTTATCATATTGCGACAATCAATACATTTTTGACTGATTATTTTAATAATAGTATAAAGGGTTTTTTAAGCCTTGTTTTATTAAGTGGATTTTTCCTTGATAAATTTTTTCAAAAAACGCTATCAGATTTAACATACGATCTTGAAAAATTTGAAGAAAAGTTTAATGATTTTTATAGGGAAATGCAAAAAGAGGGAGGAACGGCTAAAAAGGTACTTGGTTACCTTGAGAGAAGAGATATTACAAGTGATATAAAGAAAACAATAGAAAGACTTATAACATCTATAAATAGTAATGCAAAAGAATTATTTTCAGAATTTTCAAATATATTTTTTATTTTACATGATTGTATTGAAAAATTAAGAAAGGATGTTGAATTGCACCCTCCGAAATATTTAAGAAACATTAGATCAATTGGTGGGACAAAAAATACAAAGATAATTACTTCTCTTATAGAAGATAATGAAAAACTAAAGGATTTAAAAGAAGTTGTATCATTTTTAAGAGATTAACATGGCAAATGCGATTTTGGTAGCGGTTAGAAGTCCGTTTAAAACTCACCAGAGTGTTTTAGATTCTTTAAGTGAATTAGAAGAACTTGCTAAAACAATAGATTTTGTAGTGGCTGGTAAATTGATTCAAACAAGAAAGGATCCTGATCCAAAATACTATATTGGTTATGGTAAACTTAAAGAAATAAAACAGAATTTTAGTGGTGTGAAAGAAAGTGAAACATTTATTATATTTAACAATGAAATATCACCAGTTCAGGCAAGGAATATAGAGAAAGAAACAAAATTTAAAGTAATGACAAGGACAGAGGTGATATTAGAAATATTTTCAAGACATGCAAAGACTCAGACTGCAAGGATTCAAGTTGATATGGCAAAGTTAGAGTATTCACTTTCAAGGATAGCAGGAAAAGGTATTGAACTGTCAAGACTTGGAGGAGGGATAGGGACAAGAGGTCCAGGAGAACAAAAACTTGAACTTGAAAGAAGAGAAATAAGAAAAAAGATTAAACTATTAAGAGAAAAGCTAAAGTTAATAGAAAGAGAAAAGGAAACCCAGAGAAAGAAAAGAATCAAAAATACTTTTAAAATCGCAATAGTTGGTTATACAAATGCTGGAAAATCATCTCTTCTTAATAAACTAACAAAGGCAAATGTTACTGTAGAAGACAAACTATTTGCAACTCTTGATACTACTACCAGAAGATTGTGGCTTGGCAGTGAAATTGACACGAATGTTGTTATAACTGATACTGTAGGATTTATAAGGGATATTCCACATGAACTGATCGAAAGTTTCAAATCTACTTTAATGGATACTGTTAACGCTGATTTAATTATTGAACTAATAGATATTTCGGATAGAAATTATATTGAAAAAATGAGAACAGTTGAAAACCTGCTTGAAGAAATGAATGTAACAAAAAATAGAATTTTATGTTTTAATAAAATAGATAGGATAGAAGAAAAAACACTATCTCAGATTAAGCTCAATTTTCCTTCTGCTTTATACATTTCAGTATTAACAAATCAGGGTATAGAAAAATTGAAAGAAGCTATTTTGAAATTTATACTTTCATTTTTAAGTAGAAATTAATCCTAACTTATTTGAATAAAATTCAAATTTCTATTAAAATAAATTTACTATATTTCTAAAAAAGGAGATGATATGCGTTTATCAAAAATGCTTGTTCCAACTTTGAGAGAAGTTCCAAAAGATGCTGAAATAACATCTCATATTTTAATGTATCGAGCGGGTTTGATTAGAAAACTTGGGGCTGGTTTATATACATTCCTTCCGATGGGATTAAGAACACTACATAAAGTTATAAACATAATAAGGGAAGAGATGAATAATTCTGGAGCACTTGAGCTTTTACCTCCTATTTTGATACCTGCAGATTACTGGAAAGAAAGTGGTAGATACGATCTTATGGGTAAAGAAATGTTTAGACTTAAGGATAGACATGAAGCCGATATGGTTTTAGGGCCTACTCATGAGGAGGTTTTTACTGCTACTGTTAGAGAAAATGTTAAGTCTTATAGAGATCTTCCATTGAACCTTTATCAAATAAATACAAAATTTAGAGATGAGATCAGGCCGCGGTTTGGTGTGATGAGATGTAGAGAATTTATCATGAAAGATGCTTATTCATTTGATATTGATGAAGAAGGGCTTAATAAGCATTATGAAATAATGAGAGTTACTTATAGAAGGATTTTCAAGAGATGTGGGCTTGAGGTTGTTCCAGTTCTTGCAGATACTGGAAACATGGGTGGTTCGGCTTCTGAAGAGTTTATGGTGCCGTCAACTGTTGGGGAAGAAGAGATTATAAAATGTCCTGCCTGTGGATATGTTGCTAATGTTGAGCTTGCAAAATCATATTATGAATTTAAAGAAGATAATTCAGAAGAATTAGAACTTGAGGAAGTTCACACTCCTGATTCACGAACAATTGAAGAGCTTGAGAAATTCTTTGGAACAAAAGCAGATAAATTTATTAAATCAATAGTTTATTTGGCTGATGAGAAACCAATTATGGTTGTTATTAGAGGAGATTTTGAAATAAACGAAACAAAGTTAAAGAATTTGCTACAGTGTAATGAGCTTGAACTTGCCAGTGAAGAGGTTATAAAAGAGGTTACGGGGGCACCAGTTGGTTTTGCTTCTCCACTTGGTTTAAAGGTTAAAATAGTCGCTGATGAAAGTGTGATTGTCATGAAAAATGCAATTTCAGGAGCAAATAAGAAAGATTATCACATAAGGAATATTTGTTATGGCAGGGATTTTAAAGCAGATATAGTTGGAGATATTAGACGAGTTAAAAGTGGTGAATTATGTCCTGTTTGTAGAGAAAAACTTGAGTCATATAGAGGTATTGAAGTCGGGCATATTTTTAAACTTGGGTATAAATATACAGAATCAATGAATGTGAAGGTTCTCGGTAAAGATGGAAAAGAATTTACTCCTATAATGGGATGTTATGGCATAGGCGTAGGTAGAACAATGGCAAGTGTTATTGAGCAAAATAATGATGAAGATGGAATAATATGGCCTATTACAATAGCACCCTTTCATATAATAATAGTTCCGATTAATATGCAGGATGAGAAACTTGTGAAAGTAGCGTTTGAAATATATGAAAGACTTTCAAAGAAATATGAAGTTGTTATAGATGATAGGGACGAAAGACCTGGTGTAAAATTTAAGGATGCAGATTTGATTGGTATTCCTATTAGAATAACGGTTGGAAAAACTTTTCATGAAAACGAAACGGTAGAAATAAAAGAAAGAAGAAAAAAAGAAAAGTTTTTTATAAAACTTTCGGAACTGGACAAAAAGATAGAAGAAATTTATAATGAACAAAAGAGGCTTTATGAATTATAAATATTTATTTTTTATTTTTATTGTTATTGTATGGGGATGTGGAACAAGAAAAGAAATTATACCTAAATACAGATTTGAAATCGGAAAAGAATTAACCTATCTAATTAAGGCTGATGTTAATCTAAATGCAGATTTAGGACTTTTTTATTACAATTCAAAGGTCGCCCTTGATTCAAAGATTGCCTTTAAGGCGATCGGGACAAATGATTATGGTTATCGTATTCAATGTGATATTAAAGATGTAAATATGGAGGGCTTATCAAATCAGATTGAGGTAGCAGCACTTGTGGGAATAAATTCTCTAAGAAAGTTACTATCAGAGTTTGATATTGACGAATACGGAAAAGCCCGTGTGATGGTTAATGGTGTTGAAGTAAATTATCTTTCTTATTTAGTTGAAGTTTTTTTTGTTGGTTTAAAAGATATTAATGAAAAAGTTTTCTTTTCTACAAATGTTTATGGGTGGCTTGATAAAAATACACCTATTGTCTCAAAGTATGAATATGAAAGTTTTATAAAAGAAAAAAGAGGTAATGTTATTTTAATCTACCAGTCTGGTAGTGTCAATACATTTGAAAGGGAAAATTTTGAAAAGTCTGTTGAACCTGTTTCTCTTGGGTTAATAAAATATGAAATGAATAGCAAATTTGATCTGGTAAATGGGAGAATGCTTGATAAGAACCTTGTTATAGATTTTAAGTATGAAGTTCCTTTAAAACAGGGGCTTATTAAGACTAAATTAAAAGTTTCTGGCAATGGAGAAATAAAGGTTTCACCTTTTGAGTTGGAGATATAACTACTATGTCTCAGGAAAGTGATTTTTATAAAAATAGAACACTTATTTTAGAAGAATTAGCAAAGATTAGTGTATCGGATATAATGGTGCCTCGTTCTGAAGTTGTTCTGATAGATAAGGATTTAAGTTTTAACGAAATTTTAAAGATAGTTGTTGAAGACGGGCATTCAAGATTCCCAGTTTATGATGGACAGATTGATAACATTCTGGGAGTTTTGTATGTTAAAGATTTACTAAAATTTTTGAAAAATAAAAGTTTTTCTATAGATAAGGTACTTAGAGAGCCTCTTTTTGTACCAGAAAATAAGACAGCAAAGGATTTATTAAAAGAATTTAGAGATAAAAGGATCCATTTTGCAATAGTAGTAAATGAATATGGAACTTTTGTTGGAATTGTTTGTCTGGAAGATATTATAGAGGAGATTGTTGGTGAAATTGAAGATGAGTTTGATAAGAAGGAAGAAACATCATACAGGAAAATAAAGAAAAATGAGTATATCGTTTATCCAAAGATGACAATTGAAGAATTTAATTCTTTGTTTAAAACAAGAATAGAATCTGAAGATTTTGATACTATTGGAGGTTTTATTCTTGAAAAGTTTGGTTATTTGCCTAAGGTGGGTGAAAGTGTTGAATATGGAAATTATATTTTTACAGTTAAATCTATAGAAGGAAGTAGGATTAAAGAAATTTTTGTTTTAAAGAAATAAAGGAGTAATTTTGAGAACATTTATTGCCATTGATTTGCCCGATAGTTTGAAAGCTGAAATTGCTAATTTTATTAATCATATCAAACCCTCTTTAAATTCTAAAATCAACTATGTTAGTAAGGAAAATTTACATTTGACATTAAAATTTTTAGGTGAAATTGACGAAAATGATTTAAGTTATATTGAAGAAGGTTTAAAAAAGATAGAACATAATAAGTTTTCAATCAATTTGAACGGTTTAGGGTGTTTCCCTTCTTCTGTTAATCCGAGGGTTTTGTGGATAGGTATAAAAGACGAGGGGAAAAATATTCTATCCTTATATGAAAAAGTAAATAGTGTTTTACCAGTCAGATTTATTGAAGATGATAAGCCTTTTTCTCCCCATTTAACAATTGCAAGAATTAAAGAAAAACCTATGGGTAATTTTCTAAATCTTATTCATCAAAATAAAGATAAAGATTTTGGTAGTTTTAATGTTTTATCTTTTTATCTTTATGAAAGCAAACTTGAAAGAAGTGGTGCAAAATACAATAAAATAAGGGCTTTCTCTCTTAAATGATAAGGAGGAAGATATGGTTTCAGAGATGAAATTTTATGTTCTTGATGAAGATACTGAAAGGAAAATAGAGAAAATGCTTTTAGATATCTTTTCCACCTATGGAAAATCTGAATATGGGGGGGTTATCTTTACCTGTGTTAAAGAGTTAATAATTAATGCGGCAAAGGCTAATCTAAAAAGGGTTTTATTTGAAGAACATAATATGAATATAGATGATGAAAAAGAATATATAGCCGGTATGCTAAGATTTAGAGATGAATTAACCACTGCAAATATTTTAAAATATTTCTCAAAGTTAACTGCGAAAGATTATTGGGTAAAACTGATTGTAGAACATACAAAAGATGGCGTTTGTATAGAAGTTATAAATAATGCACATATAACTAAAATAGAAGAACAGAGGCTTAGAGATAAGTTGAAAAAAGCAATGCAATATACAGATATAGCACAATTCTATATGGAGCAGGGGGATGAGATAGAGGGGGCTGGAATGGGTATAGCACTTGTAATTATGCTACTTAAAGGAATAGATGTTGATCCTTCTTTATTCAGACTTGGAAATACAGATGAGGAACAGACATTGATAAGAATAGAAGTTCCTTTCACAAAAGATTATATTAGTAAGAGAGAGATAGGGATACATTAAATGAATATACTTATAACTAATGATGATGGATATTTTGCACCGGGGATTGTTGAGCTTAAAAAGGAGCTTGAAACTTGTTTTAATGTTTATCTTTGCGCTCCATTAAATGAAAAGAGTGCATCAAGTCATTCCATAACTCTTTTTAAAAGAATGGAGTTAAAAAAAATTGATGAAAAAAGTTTTGCAGTCGATGGGACTCCAGCTGATTGTATTAAAGTTTCTCTTCTTTATCTTTTTAAGGATATTAAGTTTGACCTTATCGTATCAGGTATAAATAATGGACCAAATATGGGTGATGATATTTTTTATTCTGGTACAGTAGCTGGTGCAAGAGAGGGACTTCTTAATAATATTTTTTCTATCGCAGCTTCAGTTGATGGCTGGAATATGGGGAAGGATTATAAAATACCTGCAAGATTTCTAAAAGAATTAATATTAAAATTGAAAAACAAAAGTTTTAAACAAAAATTGCTTTTAAATATTAATTTCCCTTTATTTTCTCCTCCTAAGGGAGTAAGGATTGCTCATCTTGGGAAAAGAATCTATAAAGATTCTATACTTTTTGAATCAATTGGGGAGAAGGAATATGTTACTATTGGGGGAGATGATCCTTCATTCCAGTTTGAAGAAAATACCGATTTACAAATTGTATCTGATGGTTATATTGCTATTACTCCTTTAATTAATGAAGTTTCAGATAGAAATACTATAAAAGAATTATTGTTTTTAGAAAAGGAGAATTTTAGCTTAATTTAACTTATATAAAATTTACTCCGAAAATTAGTAAGAATTATATAAAATGAGGAATTATGGGTATCCTTTTATTGTTTTTTATTTATAAAATTGCTTTAGTTGATTTGATATTCTATTTAACTAAAATATTTCCTTTAAGAATCGAACTTCCGTTAATATTATTCTATTCAGGACTTTCTTTATTTCAGCTCCTTTTTGTATTTTTTAGTCTGTTTGAGGTTAAGAAAGAAAAAGGTGAGGATTCGCTTAATTTTATAACTAACTATGGAAACATTCTTTTTTTCATGGAATTGGTTGTTTTAGTTTTATGTAGTTATTTTTTATTTAAATCAGGTGCCGCTCTCTCAAGAATAATGGTTGTTTTTATTTCTACCTTTTCTATTCATCCACTTTATTATATCTTAAACTGGTTTTTTATTAATCATTATTTAAAACCAGATATCAAAACCTTAAAATTAAGGTTTTTAAGTCCAGTGTTTTTTTATGCTGTTTCTTTTCTTTTTTCTTTTATCTTTATAACTTATAAAATTTTTATTGAAAAAAAATTTTTGTTTTTTGATATTGTTGTTTTTTCCAGTGTTATTTTGATAAATATGTTTACTATTTTTATATTTTATTTTAAGATTTGTTATAATATAAAATTATTTTCAACGAAGAATAAAGTAAGTGATTTAATTACACTCTATTTGAAAAATATTTTTGATAGAAAAGGTTTAAATAAAAATGAGCTTTCATTCTTTGATTCTGAGTATCTTTCATTAAGGATAAAAAAGTTTTTTATTGATAATGGCTTTTCTTTTTCAAAAGAAGAGTATGATGTTACAATTGTATCTATAAGGTTTTTCTCTTCCAGCGATAGTAAAATAGAGAATTTGGATTTAGAGAAATTTTTTAAAACTATTGGGCTATATGCAAGAGAATATGATGCTTTTCCATATTTTTGTCTTGATCAGGTATTTTTAATTTTTGGATTTCCTTTTGATTATGAACATAGAAATTATAATGCAGTTGAATTAATAGAAAGGATTCTTAAAGATAGAGTACAGCAAAATGAGGAAGTAAAGTTATTTTTGCATGCTTCTGTTTGCGAAGGTAAAATATTGCCATACCTTGTTAATATAAGAGGAATGGGGATGAAAGAAATTTATATCAGAGGAGAGGGGTTACAATTAGCAGAGAAACTTTCGTTAGTAGCAGAGGCAAATGGAATTCATCTGTTAATTTCATCTGATCTATACCAGAAGATGAGAGAAAGAGTGTACATTGAAAAAGGATTAAAGATAAAAGAAAAAGATAAAGAGATAGTGGTTTATAAAGTTAGATTGTGATTTTTCCTTCAAAAACTATTGTAGCATCACCTGTCATAAAGATAGTGCCGTTTATATATTCAACCAGCAAATCTCCACCAAGAAGAGAAACATTTACTTTGTTATCAGTATAGCCATTTAATATTGAAGCAACAACACTGGCACAAGCTCCAGTCCCACATGCCATTGTTTCTCCACTGCCACGTTCCCATACGCGCATTTTGATCTTGTTTCTATTAACCAGCTCAATAAATTCAACATTTGTTCTTTTCGGAAATACTTCTATAAGATTTTCAACAACTTTTCCGTATTTTTCTACATTAAAGTTTTTAAGATTTTCTACAAAGGTTATGGCATGAGGATTTCCCATAGATACAAGAGTGAAGTCAAATTCTCTGTCATCTACTTTTAACTTTTTAACTGCAAAACCATTTTTTCCCATTTCTGCTATAGCTGGAATCTTTTCCGGCTCTAATATTGGAGCACCCATATTGACTTTTATAACATTTTCTTTGACTTCTATTTCCTTTATCCCTGCAAGTGTTTCAACTTTTATGCTGTTTTTATTTATTAATCCTTTGTCAATTGCAAAACGCACTAACTGCCTTATACCATTACCACACATTTCAGCTTCACTTCCATCTGCATTAAAAATTCTCATCATTATATCTGCCTTTTCTGATGGTAGGGCAAAGATTATTCCATCTCCACCTATGCCAAAATGTCTATCGGATAATTTTATTGAGAGTTCTTTTGCATTTGTAATTAGATTTGAGTACTTAAATCCATCTATAATTATATAATCATTACCGAGTGCTTGCATTTTTGTGAAATTAAGCTCCATAAAAATTATCCTTTGTTTTTGTTTATAATTTCTATATTAAATTTACCACTGCCTTTTTCTATTTCTTTTACTACAATTGAGATTTTATTTTCATCATCAAGTAAAGACCAGTAGAAATTTATATTCTCATCAATCGTGTCAAACAGAGGAACAGTATAAGGTTCTCCCTGAAAAGAAGGAAGAGGATTTTTGTTTTCATTGTAAGTATGTATGCAATATCCCTTTCCTCCTTCCGGGCTTTCATAACAGAAGAACTCTCTTTCACAGGATTCATTTCCTTGATTTTTTAATATTGAAAGGATAAATGTATCATTTTCAATGTCTATAATTCCAGAAATTCTTGGAGTATAATGTGGTGGGTCTGGTTCATATTTTTCCTCGAAAAGAGCCTCAAAAAAGCTTTTCCCATTTTTTAGGTATTTTTCTATAGTATTTGTATGACTACCATTAGTTACGATATGTTTTGTAGAGACAGATTTTATAGCAGGATATATTAAAAGTTCTGGATTTATAACCTTTGATTCATCAAAAACCTTTGTATAAACAGTACCGTTTTCATTATAAAATATTCTATTCCTGCTTTGCTCGCTTCTACCCATTATCCAGTATATCTGAAAGTATTTGTTCTTATCTGGAGATAAGCCAATAACTATACCTCTACCAGGGTAGGGGTTATTCTTTAATCTTTCAACACCATAATCAGTCAACATAAGGATGATTAACCCTGCAAGAGTTTTGAAACTATGTCTTTAACAAGAGAACCATCAGCTCTTCCCTTAACCTTTTGCATTACTTCTTTCATCACTTTTCCCGTATCTTTTTGAGTGGCTGATAGCTCATTTATTACTGATTTTACTATTTCAGTAAGTTCTTCTTCTGAAAGCATTGCTGGTAAAAAAGATGATAATAGTTCGATTTCTTTTTCTGTTGACTCTATGAGATCCGTTCTGTTTGCCTTTTTAAATTCTTCTAAAGCCTCTTTCTTTTGTTTTAAGTTTTTCTGGATAACAGAGATAACATCACTATCTTCAAGCTCTTTTTGCTTGTTTATTTTTTCATACTTTAGATCAGAAACAAGCATTCCAAGCGCAGTTGATAAAAATTTATCCTGTGCTTTTCTTGCTTCAAGATATTTTGACTGGATATTTTCAAATAATCCCATTATTATCTCCAGTTAAATGTATTTGCTCATTTGTTTTAATTTTCTCACCTTTTTTTCAATTTTTCTTTCGATACTTGCCATTTTCTTTTTCTTTGTTTCAGATGGTTTTTCGTAAAAACGATGTTTCTTCTCTTCAGTTAAAATACCATCCTTTTCCACTTCTTTTTTAAACTTTTTTAGAGCGTAATCAATTGATTCATTTTCTTTTACCTCAATCAACAACATGAAAATCACCTCTATTTATAAAAATTTTTATCCAGGGGGCCATTCCATATACCTTCCAGCAAGTATATGGAAGTGAATATGAAATACTGTTTGTCCACCATTTTTGTTACAATTTGCAACAATTCTATAACCATCTTTTTCAACTTTTAGTTCTTTTACGATTGAATTTATGGCTTTAAATATACTTGCATAAATATTATAATTAGTTACATCGTTTAATGTCGCAATATGCTCTTTCGGTATTACTACTACATGTACAGGAGCTTGTGGATTAATATCATTAAAAGCTAAAACATCTTCATCTTCATAAACAATAGATGAACCAATCTCTTTTTTAGCTATTTTACAGAAAATACAATCCATAATAACTCCAAATGGCTTTATATTATAGTCTATTTTTAGTTAAATTTCAAATTTTTTTTAAATTTTAAACAAAAAAACGTTTGACTTTTTTAGTATTTTTATTTAAAATTTACGCACTATGGTGATTTAAGGAGGATTGGAATGAGGTTAGTTAAACTTTTTTGTTTGTTTTTTATGTTAACGGTAACAATTGGTTCCTGTTCTAAGGAAACGAAGGATAGTTCAATGGTAAAAAAGTCGTCTATCCCTGAGATTTCTAAGACGAAAGATTCTGATAATGTAACCGTTTATGTTGATTATTTATTTAGCAGGGGGAATATAAAACCTGCTTCAATAGGTGGAATGAATTTTAATAATTCAATGCAGGTTGCAAAAGTTGTTGATAAAGCAAAAGCATTAAAAATTCCTACAACAACTTATCCAGCAGGAAATATTGGTGATACTCAGGATATGAATAGAGAAATGGATTTTAATTTTCTTTTACTTCAACTTTCCATGCTTGAAGGGAATCCAATTTTATTTGTTCAGACAAGGGTTTTTGGAGGAACAGTTGATGGGGCAGTTCAGTCTGTCAAAAATGCTGAAAAGGTAGGACTTAAAGTTGATTACTGGAGTATTGGAAATGAGCCAGATCTATATCATAGAGCACATGCACCAGAGTGGGTGCCAGAATATTATGCTAAAATTTTTAGAGAACAGGTGATGGCATTAAGGTCATACAAGCCCGATATAAAAGTGGCAGGACCTATGGTAAGCCAACCTAATGATGAATGGATAAGAGTTTTTATAAAGGAATGTGGAGATTTAGTAGATGTTTTAGCATGGCATTGGTATCCTACAAGTGGTGATGCAGATGATGATGTGGCATTAGCTACAGCTAGTAATATAACTAATCAAATAAATAGATATAGAAGCTGGCTTAAAGATCCTAAGATGAATCCAAAAGGATATAAAAGGGATATAAAACTTGCTTTGACAGAATATGCCATCCACTGGAATACTCCAAATAAGAGACATCTTGGTGATATAGTAGGAGCAATGTGGCTTGCAGAAGTTTTGGGTTATCTTGCCCTTGAAAAGATTGATTATTCTCATTATTTTTGTTTTGGTGAATATGGGGGGCATTCTCTTTTTGAACAGGGAAATTATAAACCAAGACCTTCTTACTGGGTTTTCTATTTCTATGCAAACAATTTTGCAACAAATCTTATAGAAAGTGTTTCGTCAGATGATAAGGTCAAAGTTTTTTCAAGTAAAGATAATGATAAAGTTTATTTAATCCTTGTAAATCAAAGTAAAGAAAAGGTAAAGAATGTTAATTTGCAAATATTGAATGCTGATAAAAAATTTGAAACTGTTGTTAAAACCTCTTTAACTGGAGAGATAAAGGGAGCTGTAATTAAATCGACTACAAACACTATTGCTGAAGATTTGATTGTTCAACTTGAGCCATATTCTGTAAATGCGATTGAGATTAAATAAAATTTGACAAAATTTTAAAATTAAGCTAAAATAATTACCTCATATGTTGGGTAGGTACCCGAGTGGCCAAAGGGGGCAGACTGTAAATCTGCTGGCGATTGCCTTCGGTGGTTCGAATCCACCCCTGCCCACATTCCCTTTTTTCTCTTCAATTGTTTCTAGTCTTTTAGTTTACTTATTTTGTGAGGTGTTGTAAATGTTTAAGGTATGGTTTCTTTCTTTTCTTTTACTTTTTTGTATTTCTTTTTCAAAAGAAGGATTTATAAAGGTAAAAGGTAAGATCTTGGTTGATGGAGATAAACAGTTTTTAATTAAAGGTGTAAATTTGGGTAATTGGTTACTTCCAGAAGGGTATATGTGGCATTTTTCTTCTACAATATTTGATAGACCACGAAGGATAGAAAGGCTTATAATAGAGCTTCTGGGTGAAGAAAGGGCAAAAATTTTCTGGAAAAATTACAGAGAAAATTATATAACTGAAAGAGATATTGATTTAATAGCAAAAATTGGATTTAATACGGTAAGACTTCCAATAAATTACAGGCTGTTTATTGATGAAAAAAATAATTTGATAAATGAAGGTTTTATTTATATTGATAGGCTTATTAATTGGTGTAAAAAATATAAAGTTTATATTGTTATAGATCTGCATGCAGCACCGGGAGGTCAAACTGGAGCAAATATTGATGATAGTGAAAATGATAAAGTTGAACTTTTTAAAAATGAACTTTATGAAAAGCTAACAATTTCTTTATGGAAAAATATTGCGAGTAGATATAAGAACGAAAAAATGATTCTTGCCTATGATTTACTTAATGAACCTTTACCAGCGAAAAATGAGAATTATAATTTTTATTCATATCTTGAGGAATTTTATAAAAAAATAGTAAAAGCCATCAGAGAAGTTGATAACAATCATATTATTACAATAGAGGGTGCAAATTGGGCTACAGATTTCAGTGTTTTTGGTAAACCGTTTGATTCAAATTTATTATATCAGTTTCATAAATACTGGAATAAAAACGATGATGAGAGTATAAAAGCTTTTACCGAATTTAGAGAACGGTATAATGTTCCAATATGGTGTGGAGAGACTGGAGAAAACAATAATGATTGGTATAAAGATAATTTTCTTTTATTTAAAAAACACAATATAGGGTGGGCTTTCTGGCCGTGGAAAAAGTTATATGCTTTTAATTGTCCTTATTCTATAAAATTTCCTAGTGGATGGGGTAAGATTATAGATTATGCAAGGTATGGAAATAAAATTTCAAAAGAAGAGGCAGAGAAAATTTTTTCAAATTTTCTTGATAATTTAAAAATTGAAAACTGTGATTTCAACGAAGATGTAATTAATTCGATTTTTTTTTGAATAGCAGAAAAATAAAAAAAATCTTGACTTAAAATGGATAAAAAATTACTATTTTAGTATTGAAAAATGAGATTTATATTATTCCAAAAAAAATATTATAAATCTTAAGAAGTGAGTTAGCAATGCCGATTTATCTAAAAAATATTGTAGGGATCAGGTATGACTGAAGGCTATAAAAATTACAAAGAAGTCGAAATCGAAACAGCGAGTGGGTTAAAACTTGTAGTTATGCTTTATGCTGGAGCCATAAAATTTCTGAATATTGCAAAAGAGGCAATTTTTTCTAAAAAATTAGATGTTGCAAATAATAATATAATTAAGGCTCAGGATATTATTACAGAACTTATGACTTCACTTAATTTTGAAGCTGGTGAGATTGCTCATAATTTATATAGTTTATACATTTATATGAATAGAAGACTACTTGAAGCCAATATTGAAAAAAATCCAGAGATAATAAGTGAGGTAATAAAATTACTAAGCATTCTTAAAGAAGCGTGGGATGAGTTACTTAAAAACCAGAAAGATATTATGTCTGATAAAAAAACTACAAAAATTAATATTTCTGGGTGAAAAATACTTTTACGGAGTTTAATATGTCTGAAGAAAGAAGAGAATTACTTGATGATTTTCTGGTTGATATGGATATAGAAACAATAACTTTAGATAAAAATGATGAAAGGGTTTTTCTTGAAACGGAAGAGCTTGATGAGGAAGAACTTGAAGCAGCAAATGATTTATCAAAGTCCAGTGGTGTAGAAATAGAAAATCTTAATATATCAGGTGGTTTAGCACCATCAGAAGCATCGGAAATTAAAGCCGAAACTATTAACATATATCAACAATCGCCAGTCGTAAATCTTTCAGGAGAAGAAATAAAGCAAACTCGAGAGGAAGTAAATCAATCTATTCCGACTCCACAGAGTGTGCTTCCTCAAGGTGGAGCTCCGCAAGGTTTAGGTGCAGTATATGAACAGGTGGGAGCAGTACAACAAACACAATCACAGGTGATTCCACAACCACAAAATATTACATTTGAAAATGTGACTTTCGAAATAAAGGATGCCAATATAAAGATTGAAAAAGGAGATACTTATACTGAAGATACATCATTCAAAACAGATGAAATAAAAGTAGAAGATGTCAAAGATCTAATCACACAACCTGAAGAGGAATTGATAACTGTATCAGAAGCTGATTTAAATGAAATAATCGATGAAAATACTGTTGATCTTGATAAGTTAGCTGAAGAAACAGCGAGCGAGTTTGCTTCGTTGGATGAAACTTTATCTGATGTTGGAATTGACAGTGAATTTGAAGAAAAAGAAGAGTTGAAAAATACAATTGATGAAATAGAAAAAGTTGAAGAACCATCTATTCCACAGGAAGAAGAAATAACGCCTATTGAACCTGAGAAGATTGAAAGAGAAGAAAAAGAGGAAACTATGGGTTTGAAAGAAGAAGATTCAATTGTTTCAATAGATGGGAGCGAACTTGATAATTTGATCTATGGTAGTGAAATTTCAAAATATATTGAAGAACAACCAGAAGTAATGGAGGAAGCTCCTTCTAATATTGAGTTTACTCAAAAAGAAGCGGAACCAGTAGAGGTAATGGAGACGACGAAAACTACTGAAAATATGGAAGTTCCAGAAGTAGAAATACCAACGAAAAATTTAGTTGAAAGTTCTGAAAATTTAGAAATAGAGGATTTTTCAGGTTTTGACAATCTTGAAGAGATAAAATTAGATGATGTTCCCTTAGAAAACCTTGAGATTCAAACTGAAGGATTAACTGAGGTGCCTATAGTAGAGGAAAGTAAAGAAGAATCTGTCGAAGAAGAACCTATTGTGGCTATAGAAGAAGAAAAGGAAGAAGAATTGATTTCTCCACAGGCTTTATCAGAAGAGGGAAAAGAAGAAGATTTTACTTTTGATCTTTCAGTTATACCGGATGTTGCTGAAGTAGAAGAAGATGAGCCAATTGCTCTTTCTCTTGAAGAATTGAATAATATCGAGGTTTCAGAAGAAAAGGAAATAGAACCAGAAGTTGAAGAAAGTGAAAATGTTGAAGTTTCTATGGAAGAATTTTCAACAGGTTCAGAACTTGAAGATAATATAAAGAGCCCATCTTCTATTGAGTTATATGGTACAGATGAAGAGGGAGGGTTGCCAGAAGGACTTGAAATAGAAGGAATAGATCATATACTTGAGGAACCTGAGCTCGGAAAATCTTATTCTGAAAGTGTTGGAGCTATACAGGATAAGATTGAATCTTTAAGTCCTGAGACAAAGGAAGAGTTAAGAACTGTTCTCAAATATCTGGATAATTTGTTAGAAGAGTTACCTGAGGATAAAATAAAAGAGTTTGCCAAATCGGAATATTATGATCTTTATGTAAAGATTCTTGATAAGTTAGGCGTCTAAAGAGGAATTTATGGGGCTTAGAAAAAAGGCACAAAAGTATCTTGAACTACTCATATCAGATAGACTTGATAGACTTGAAGAGATATATGAAGGTCAGAATCTTTCAAAGGAAGAATTATTAGAAATTAAAGGTTTAATATCAAAGAAGATATTTCAGACAGAAAGAGAATTTGATAGAAAAATAGATATTCTTGAAACAATTTTGTCCTTATCAAAAAAGCTTGGAAATATTTCTACAAAAAGTGAAAGGCTTGATTTCATATTTTATCAATTAAAAGAAAAATTCTGTGTAAAGAAAGCTCTTTTTTTTGAAACAAAGGATGAAAAGAGCATAATAAAAGAAGTATTAAACTTACCAAAAGATACTATAGGAAAAGAAATTGAATGGAGTATCCAGGAAAGTGAGACTATATCAAAAGGTGAAACGGATGTTTTTGATAATATGTTACATTTTCACAATATAGTACCAGAATCAGAGAGTTATCTTCTTGTCCCTATAAAAATACAGGATAAGATCTATGGTGGTTTTATAATCTTCCTTATTGAAGAAATTAAATGTTTTACATCAAAAGAAAATTTAGAACTTTTTGAATGGATAGCCTATCAGTTTGCTTATCCTTACTTTTTCTTAGATTAATTTTTTTGTTTTGACTCTAATAATTCCTGTCTTGTGAGTTCTTCTACAATTTCATGTGCTTCGTTTATTTTATCTCTCTCTATTATTTCCCGCCTCATTAACTCTTCTACTATTTCGTGAGCTTTGTTTAATCCATCTCTTTCTATGAGTTCTTTTCTTGCCATTTCTTCTACGATTTCATGAGCTTTATTTATTTTATCTTTATCAATTAATTCATTTCTCATAAGTTCTTCCACTACTTCATGAGCTTTGTTCGTTTTATCTTTTTCAATTAACTCTTTTCTGGTAAATTCTTCAATAATTTCATATGCTTTGTTGATTTTTTCTTTATCTATAAGTTCGTTTCTCGAAAGCTCCTGTAAGATTTCATATGCATTGATAATTCTATCTTTTTCCATCAATTCCCTTCTTGCAAGTTCCTGTACAGCTTCATGTGCTTTGGTTAAATCTTCTTTTTCCAGGAGCTCATTTCTAAATAGTTCTTCTACAATCTCGTGGGCAGCGATAATTCTATCTTTTTCTCTTATCTCTTTTCTTGATAGTTCTTCTACTATTTCATATGCAGCATTAATTTTTTCTCTATCAAGAAGTTCTTTTCTTGCCAGTTCTTCTACAATTTCGTGTGCTTTATTTATTCTATCTAAAGTAATTAATTCTTGCCTTGCTAATTCTTCGACCTGTTCATAAGCCTGTAATATTTTATCTGTTGTTATTTTTTCTGTTCTTGAATAATCCTGTAAAACCTCAAAAGCTTTGATGATGCTAAGTAATTCCATCATTTTTTTTCTTGTAAACTCGTCTAACATTTCATAAGCTTTTATAGTTTTGTCGCTCATTAAATTTTCTTGAATATGTAAGTCTTCTATTTTTTCATAAGCATCAAGAAGAATAAGTAACTGCTGTAATTTCTTTTCTCTATCTTTTGATTCAGTTATAAGCTCATTTCTTGCAAGGTCCATTGCATGTTCATATGCTTCTATAGTTTTTTCTTTTTCTATTTGTTCCTGTCTTGAAAGTTCTTCTGTAACTTCAAATGCTTCTATTTCTCTATCCTTTTCTATTTGTTCTTTTCTTGATAAATCTTCTACTATTTCATGTGCTTTAAGTAGTTGTTCTTTTTCTAATAACTCATTTCTTGATATATCATGAACTATTTCGTGAGCTTTAAGTAGCTTATCTCTATCCATAATTTCCATTCTGGTTAAATTAGAAACTTTTTCATACATATCTATAATCTTATTTGCTTCTTCAAGCTCTTTCTTCAGGTTTTCATTTTCTATTTTTAGCTTTTGTAATTCTTCTTCAAGATTCAAGGTCATAAAAACCTCCCTCTTTTTTATTACAAATAAATTATAAATTATTTTCGGATTATATCAACTATTTTCTTGAAAATAATGTTTAAAAATAAGAAAGATTCACGAAATTAACACGTGATTTAAACAAATTTTATTGCTGCATTGTGTGCATTTTGCACACGTTTTTTATGCAAAATGCACAATATTATTATTTATTTTAGTTATTAAAAATAGTTATTTATTTTTAAGAAAATAAATTATAAAAACGTGATTATAAGCATGGCACATTTTTTGCACATATATTGTAAATACGTGTTTATATTTTTAAAAATTATGGAGGGTTAAAATGAAACTTAGAATTCTTAGTTTATTGTTTTTTTCAAGCTTAATAATTAGTTGTACTGCAGCACCTTCTGCTAGTAGCGGAAGTGAAAGTGGTGGTTCAGGAGAAAATACTTTTCAACCAGTAGTTGCTATTAATGCTGATTTTGATTCAAGTTATGGACCTGGTATTTATGTTTCGAGAGGTAATGGAGTATCACAAAATTTTTTAACTACAAACGTAAATGGTCAGACATGTTTAATGCACTGACCCCCATTTGTCAAGACATTTTTTAAAAAAAATTTTGGATAAATCAAGCTGATTTTGTGTTTAAATCAGCTGATTGTTTTAGTGAATCTAACGCTTCTTTAGGGGTTTTCCAACCCAGGCTTTGATGAATTCTCCTTTCATTATAAAATTTTATAAAATAATCAACATGACGTCTTACATCTTCAATATCTTCAAATATATAGTCATTTAAGTATTCATACTTTATTGTCTTAAAAAACCTTTCTATTCTCGAATTATTCTTAGGTGTATTAACTCTTGTTCTTGTATGTTTTATTTTATGTTCATTTAAAACCTTTTTAAACTCTTTTGCACAATACTGTGAACCATTATCTGTCCTTAATTCTAACTTAGATGTATCAAATTGATTGTCTATTAACGCTTTATTCAACGCTATAACACTATTAATAGCTTTGATACATGATATCCAACTACATTTCTCTTACAATGATCTATTATCCCAAACAAATAAACAAATCTTTCCTTCTTTGTTCTTATGTAAATAAAATCCGCTTCCCATAATTGATTCGATTATGTAGCTTCTACATTCATAGAAGTATCAACACCTGTGAAATCTTTCTTAATCCGTCTAAATATTTACCAAAATTTTCTTTCACAAAAGTCTCTTTATCTTCAATTACAAGTTTTTTTTATTAATTCATTCTCAAGTGCCAAATCACCTTAGTATCTTATTCTCCTTTTCGAGCTTGGCTACAATAGATGATTTTCCACCATTAAGCAATGCTTCGTTCCCGTTTTCTATAAATTTTTCTTTCCAATCATAAAGAGTGCTTGGAGAAATGTTGTTAACCCTACATAAATCCTGAATGGTTAAACCTTCAATATATCCAATAGCAATACTGAAGATTATTAGTTCTACTTTGTTCTCTATCCTCCAGTAACCATCCTCTCTTAACTTAACTTTGAACTTCTCTAATTTTTTCTCCTTTTCTTGTTCTGTTATTTTAACCTCCTTCATACATAATTATACACAATTAATATTTTTTTTAAAAGTTTCCAATAATTTTTGTCTCGTTTTTCTGGGGGTTATTATATTATTTTGATATGCCAGTGAATTATGCTGGTATTGATTTTAAGGGAAATCCAATAAATGTTGAAATAATAGTGAGGGATAATATAGAAAATTGTATAATCAGACCTTTAAGTAAAAATATTAATCCTATTATTTTTGGTAAGTATAACTGATGTAAATGCTCAATTTAAGACAAATAATTATGCAAAAAATATTTTCTTATATTAATTAAAAAGTGTTAATATTTTTTTAGTTAAATTATAAACATTGCATCACCATAGCTAAAAAATCTAAATTTGTTTTCAATAGCGTATTTGTATGCTTCTTTTACAAAATCTTTTCCTGCAAAAGCAAATATAAGTAAAAGCAAAGTAGAATAGGGAAGGTGAAAGTTTGTTATAAGTCTATCGACAATTTTGAAGTTAAAACCTTCCTTTATGAATAGATCTGTATAGTTTGCGTAGGGTTTAATATTTTCTATTGTGCCGAAAATAGTACCTAAACTTTCGAGAGATCTTACTACCGTGGTACCAACGGCGGTTATTATTCTGCCATCTTTTTTTGCTTTTTTTATCTTTTTTGCGTTTTCTTCATCTATTGAGAACCACTCTTTATGTATTTTGAATTCTTCTATATTTCCCTCTATAGGTTTAAATGTTCCTGGTCCAATATGAAGCGTGACAAATGCAAACTCAACTCCTTTTTCCTTCAATCTTGAAAGTAGTTCTTCACTAAAATGGAAAGAGGCTGTTGGAGCAGCAACAGAACCATAATATTTTGCTAAAACACTCTGGTATCTCCTGTCATCTTCTCTGTCATATTCACTTAATCCCATTTTCTTTCTTTTGCTTATTATATAGGGTGGTAAGGGGGTAAGCCCAATTTTATTAATATCATCATAATTCATTTCTTTTTCAAATTCTATAATTCTATATTCTTCATCTTTTTCTTTTATTATTGCTTTTTCGTTGTTAAAAAATGCTATTTCGCCAGCTTTGAATTTTCTGGAATTTTTTACCATTGCTTTCCATTTTGTAGGACTTATTTTTTCTATAAGTAAAAGTTCGATTTCTCTTTTTTCTGTTTTTCCTTTTAGTCTTGCTTTAAATACCTTTGTGTTGTTAAAAACTATTAAACTATTTTTATCAAAATATTCCAGAATATTTGAAAACTTTTTCTCATAGTAAATTTTTCGTGTTCTATCTAAAACCAAAAGTCTTGATTCTTCTCTTTTTTCTTTTGGTTTTTCGGCGATTAATTCTTCTGGTAATTCAAAAAACAAATCTTCAAGTTTCATTATATTTCCTTAAGAAAATAGTTAATCCAATTTTTAAAATCTTTAAGAAAGAATTGTTCTCCATGTCCGGGGTAAATGAGATACTCTCCACTGAACTTTGATATTTGGTTAAGAGAATTTTTCATCTTTTTTCCATCTCCTGTTGGTAAATCTGTTCTTCCATAAGAATCTTCAAAGATAAGATCTCCAGAGAATATTATTTTTTCTTCTTCATTTACAAGAATGATCATTCCTTCAGTGTGGCCGGGGGTGTTTAATATTTTCCATTTTTTGTCATCGATAGTGATATAATCTTCTTCTTTTTCTATAATTATATCTGGCTTGGGTGAAATAATTTCTTTTCCTACAAAAATAGAAAGATTTAAAGAAGGATTAGTTAGCATTTCTTTGTCAAAGGCATGTATTAAAATTTTAGCATTTGTAAGCTCTTTTAGCTTTAGATTTCCTTCTATATGATCAAAATGTGCATGGGTATTTATGATATATTTTATATTTTTGGGTATAGCAGATAAGAATTCTTTATTTAATTCTCCAGGGTCAACTATAAAACTTTCCTTTTCACCTTTAACTATATAACTATTTACACCAAATTCACCAAGAGCAAATTTTAAAATTTTCATAAATTTTCACCTATCTTCTACTAGAAAGATTGGTATTTCTGATTTGTGAATTATAGTTTGAGATACACCACCAAGAAGCATTTCTTTTAAATCTGTTTTTCCTTTTCTTCCGATTACTATCAGTGTTGGTTTTTCTGATATAGAATAGTTTAGAATTTCTGTGATAGAATAGCCAGTTGTTAGTAATGTCATTACGTTTTTAAAATTCTTACTTTCAAAATGTTTCTTTAGATTTTCGAGCCTTTCGAGATCCCTCTTATTGAATTCATCTATTTTTTCTGGCTCTGTATATTTTAGATTCCTTAAATCCTGAACGTGAAGAATAATCAGTTGCTGGTTGGTAGAAACCATATTTTCAATATAAGGTATACATTTTTCTGATGACGAGGAGAAATCAGTACAATAAAGAATTTTTCTAAAAATATTTTCACAGTATAATCCTTCTTCTTTTCCTTTTTTAAGTTTGTAAATTAAAATTGGTTTCTTAGAATGCTGAACGACCTTTTCTGTTACGCTTCCGAGTAAGGATCTATCAAGGAATGAACTTCCATGAGAACCGATCAGGATAAAAGAAAAATCCCCTTTTTCTGAAAAATCAACAATTTCTATCCATGGAATACCAGTAACTATTTTATAGTTAACAGTTATATTAAATTCTTCAAGGTATTTTTTCCACTTTAATAAGGTTTCTTCTTCAAATTTTTGATTTGCGAAGTTATTTGTCAATTCTTCTGAAATGCTTAATACATGAAAAAGCATTACTTCTTTTATTCCATTTTTTGATAAACCAGCAAGACAACCAATGATCTGCTCTGTTTGTTCAGTAAAAACAACTGGAAATAAGACCTTCGTCAACATATAAAACCTTCATTTTTTAGCTATCTTGATTATATAAAAATATAATCTTTTTGTCAATATAATTAAAAAACTATTGACAAAAATAAAAAAAAGATTTATACTTAAATATAAATGCTATATAGCAGATAGGAGGTTGAAATATGAAAAGTTTACTAAGAATTTCAGGTATTCTACTAGTTTTTGCTGTGCTTTCTTGTGGCAAGAGTGAAACAACCGTAAAAGAAGAAAAGAAGCCAGTAGAGGAAGCAAAAGTAGAACTTAAGATGGATGAGAATATCTTTCCTGTTTACAGTGATGTTTATGGTGGTGGACTTGAAATGGAAAAACAGCTTGTGATTTATACCTGGGAAGGAACCTGTAAAATCAAAAATGTTACAGAAGATGTTTACAAGGGAAAGGAATGTATGATGGTTACTGTAGGAGCAGGTACTTGGTTTGGATTTGGTTTTCATAAAATCAATCCAGGTTCCTATAAGATGCTTGATTTTACTAATGGGCATTTAAAATTTGCTATTAAGTCTTCACCAAATGCTGGAGATGTAAAAGTTTTGATTAAGCATAGTTATCAGACTGAATCATGGTTAAATCTTGATGATTATGGATTTAAGGCAGATGGAAAGTGGCATGAAATTTCCATTCCTTTTGCTGATTTTATTCCTGCAATAAACTTTAAGGATGTGAATATTTTCTTTGGTATGGCACAGGGGAAAAAATTTGTACCTCTTTCAAAATATTGGATTGACGAAATATATTGGACTAAAGATTAATTATCAGGCTGTATGATAAAAATAGGTTGCCTTCTGGCAACCTATTTTTTTTAGTATAATATATATTCTATATTTGTTTTTCCTAAGAACTGGGGATTTTGGTTTGTATATTTTCCGAAACTATCAGTAAAATAGTAATTGGTAACATAGTATTTTGCAAAGTAGAAAAGTTCAGCAAAAGAAACATATCTATCATTATTAATGTCAGCTCTTTTATTTTCTAAACCTGTAAGAAGATAGTAGGTGAGAAGCCCGTGTTGAATTGACTCTATTTCTAAGGATTCTTCTCCTTCATCAGAGGAAGTTATAACAAAATATTTTTTATGAGCTATATAAGCGCCGGCAAAACATTTATCAAAAATAAGTAAAATTTTTTCAGTTTTTGAATCTTTAAGCCAATTGAATAGTTCTACTTCGCTTATAAAACTTTCAATACTACTTAAAGTAGCGTCGTATGGTACAATATAGCTCAAAGAGTTTGTTCTATAACCATGACCAGAGTAAAAAAATATGAGGGTATCCTCTTCTTTTAGATTTGATATTATACTTAATATATCATTTGAGAAGTTTTCTTTTGTTGCTAATGAATTGGTTCTTAAAGTTACTTCAAAAGAATTTTGTTTAAGAAATGATGAAATTGACAGAGCATCATTCACAGAATATTTTAATGGAGAAATATGTTGATAAGTATTTATTCCATAAATTAGAGCATATTTTTTCCCTGTTCCTGTTTCAAAATCTATAGAACATGAAAGGACAAGTAGAGAAAATAAGATGATTTTTTTCATATTAGAAAATCCTATAGTAAAAAGTTAGTGAATAACAAATAGAAAAATTTAATGCACTGAGTTCATCATAAAAGTTTATTCCTTTTACTGAAAGAAGTAGCATTGTTTTATCGTTAAAATTATATCCTAAACCAATACTTCCTGATAGTGCTGGATTTAGAGAACGTGGGAAATAATATGAAAACAACATAATATATGAGAGACTAAATCCTAAACCAAATTCAAATTGGAAGTTTTCAAATTTTGGAGTTAATAAAAAGTCAAAACTAAAAGGCAACCTTAATTTTTCTGGATATATATAACTCCCTAAACTATCTGATTCTGCAATATAGAATATTCCTGGTATTGAAATGTCAAAAGAAGTTATTTCATTAAAAGTAAATCTGATAATACTTTCAAAACCTCCACCAAATTGCATCTTGGTTTTAAAACTTTCTCCGATTGCATCATAAAGATTTTGTTCTAAACTTAATTTTATTCCCTCACTTATCTTAAAATCTCCATATGCTATAGAACAGATGAAAAATAAGAGAATTATATATCTTTTCACCTTAAACCTCACTTAATAATATTGAATTTTATCATTTTTTGTCTTAATGTATTTCTATGTATTCCAAGTATGGCTGCAGCTTCTGAAATTTTCCACCTGCTTTTTGTTAAAGCTGCGATAATTTGAGCTTTTTCGATTTCTTTAAGTTCATTTTCAGTTATAACCAGATTGTCTTTTTTAACAAACCTCTCATTTTCAAGTATTCCGCCTTTTTGTGAGGCATTAAAAATATTCTCGGGTAGGTCGTTAAGAGTTATTTTGCCATTACTTGACATTATTATTGCATGATGAATAACATTTTCAAGCTGTCTGATATTTCCATTCCATTCAATGGAAAGAAAAAATTCTAAAACTTCTTTATCAATAGAATCAATTTTGTTGTTTTCTTTTCTTGAATAAAGTTCTATAAAATATTTGGTGAGAAGGGGGATATCTTCCATCCTTTCTCTTAAAGATGGAAGTTTTAAATAGACCACATTTAGTCTATAATATAAATCTTCCCTGAACTTGTTTAACCTTACTTCATTCCATAAATTTCTATTTGTTGCAGATATTATTCTTACATCTATGGGAATAATTTCAAGTCCACCAACCCTTGAGATTGTCTTGTTTTCAATAACTCTAAGTAGTTTCGATTGCAGATTGATTGAAATTTCTCCAATCTCATCTAAAAAAATTGAGCCGTTATTAGCAAGCTCAAATTTTCCTATTTTCTTTTTATCAGCTCCAGTAAATGCGCCCTTTTCATAACCAAATAATTCACTCTCAAGAAGTGTTTCGGGGATTTCGGCACAACTAATTTTAACAAGGGTTTGAGAAGCTCTTTTACTTAGCATATGGGCGGCAGTAGCAAAGATTTCCTTACCTGTGCCACTTTCACCTTCTATAAGTATGTTTGCTTCACTTTTTGCAGCTTTTTTTAGCTTAATAAAAGCATCAATTATAGATTTAGAATATCCAATAATTCCAAACTTTTGCATTTCTTTTATTAGGCTTAAATTTTCCCTTTCAGGTAACTTTACCATACTATTGAGCTCGTCAAGTTTCATAACAAATCCTTTTATCGATATTCTATAAAGCCCTCTCTTAAATCCTTATATACTCCTCGTGCTTTTTTCTTTAATGATTCGTTATATTCCCCCTCAATTATACTTTTTAATATTTCTTCTGCCTTATATACTTTTTCAAAATATACATATAGTTCTGACATAGCTATCATTGAGTTAGCATAAAACTCTTTTTCATTTTTAAATTTTGAAATATTCTTTTCTAAATCTTCTACTTCTTCTAAAGAAGCCAGCTTGTTCTTTTTCAGTAATTCAAGTAAACCAGCTATTACAAGTTTTTTTGTCTCATTGTCTGATTTTGTTAAAGCATCTCTATACTGTATGAATGCTTCTCTTTCTCTTTTTCTTGATGTATTAAGTAGAGCATTATAATAAAGCTTTCTGCCTTCATTTCTCAAAGAGTTAATGATATTTTGAGCCTTTTCAAAATTATTTCTTTCTAATAAAAGCTCAATAAGGTTATATTTAACAAGATCTTTCTCTTCCTCTGTCAACTCGGGTGAATTTATCATCTTTTCATATTCATTTATAGCTTCTGCATAGGGTAGATCTTTTTTTATACTTTGAATTACTCCCTTTATTCCTATAGAAGTTTTAATTGCTCCTTCATTTGTTACTATATTTGTAGTTTCTATAGTTTTCGTTTTTTGTTGTGTTACTTCCTCCTTTTTCTTTTCAATATTTGTATCAATTATAATATTCACAAAATAATTGACCCTCTTTTTTAAATCTCCATTTAAGTCAAAAACTTCAAATCTTATTTTACTATCTTTTTTTCCAGAAGTGAATACAAATATTCCTTCTTCAATTTTTGAGTCATTGGAACTAAAAGTTGTATCACCTTCTATTGATTTTAATACTATAAATTTTTCCTTTTCAGGAAGTTTTATTGTAAAAATATTATTGTTTTTTATTTTTACAAGTTTATTTTCTACTGGTATTTTTTTCTCAACCTGTAAGGGTTCATTTTCAAGTTTATCATCGGAAAGCTGTTTACTTCTATTGTCAACATTTGTTACTATACCGATATCAACAAGAATTTGCTTTGTTATGTCAAAGTCAAATTTCTTTAAGTTTCTCATAAATATTAGATGTTCAAGGCTACAGGAAAAAAATACAAAGGACAATAAAAATATAATTTTTTTCATACTTACCTGCTTTTATTTTAATTGATTAATGCTTTTGCTCCTTTATGAGCCGGGTCAATTTCTAAAACTTTTAGAAAAATTTTATTTGCCATTTCTTTTTCTCCAAGTTCAAAAAATTTAACCCCAATTTTATATAATGACTCTGTATCATCTTCAAAATATTTTAAACTTCTTTTAAGAAGTTCTATTGCTTTATCTTTTTGATTTACCTGCAGCTTTACAAGTGCGTATGCGTATAAATAATTTCCATTCTCTTCCATTTCAATTAATTCACTAAATATTTTATCAGCTTCCTCATATTTATGCAAATTTGATTTAAGAATTCCTTTAGTATAGAGCAGGGGAATACTATTTTTAAAATATTTAAGTGAAAGATCGATTATTTCTTCGGCTTCTTTTATTTTGTTAAGCATAAATAATGAATTAATAATTACTAAAAAAAGCCTTTCTTCTTTGATATTTTTTTCAATTAGTTCTTTACCATAAACCAATGCTTCTTCATAGCGTTCAGTGTAGTAGCAAGATAATGTTAGTTGTTTTAATATTTCTATGGTCATTTCTTCACTCTGTTCTTCTTTAAAGAGATTAGAAAAAATTTCATATGCCTTTTCAAAATTTTCTTTAGTAACCATTACAAGTCCAAGTTTAAAATAAAATTTTCTTTTTTTAGATAGATTATATGCTTTTTTATATGCTTCTTCACTTAAAGTTAGTTCATTCATTTCAAAAAGACTATCTCCAACCATTTCACATATTTCTGGATTATTTTCTATTTCAAGAGTCTTTGTAAAATACTTAATTGCATTTTGATAATCATTAACTTTTTTATATGAGTCAGCAAGATAATAATATATTTCACTATTTTCAATTTTTTTTTGTATTGCTTCATTTAGGATTTTTATTGCCCTATCGTATTGTTTATTCTCATAATAAGAAACACCAAGTCCCTCGTAAAGATAGTCTATGTTTATATTGTTAAATCTATTTTTTTTATTCATTACATAAATAATTGAAAAATATTCTATGGCTTTCTCAAAATTTTTATTTGCAAAATATGCAATACCAAGTCCATATATTGCAAAGAAAGAGCTTTTATTCTCATTAAATTTTTCAAATAATTTTATGGCGTAATCAAGTTGTTTTTCTTCGATAAGTTTTAATCCAACAAGATAGATATTTTCATCATATGAAGAGAAAAATCCTTCAATTTCTATAAGGCTTAAAGCTTTATCATATTCTTTTTTTTGAACATAACAATAAGCGATGTATGGTAATGAGTATTTATAGTATTTACTTGATGGTTTTATCGTTTCAAAGATTCTTAAACTTTCATTATAGTTCTCTAAGTAAAAGTTTATTAAAGCTAAGTTATATATAAAGGCTTCATTTTCCGGGTCTAATTTATAAGCTTCATTAGCTAAAATGTATGCATTCTTAAAATCCTTTTTTTCTATATAAAGATTGGATAATTGAAATAAATTTTCTTTTGTTTCTTCAATATCTTTACTTGATTCATAAATAATCGTTATGGTTTCTTTATTTTTTCCCATTTCTAAAAGTTTATTAATAAAGTTTGTATCTATTCCTTTATCATATATTGCCATTTAATCCCCTATAATAGAAAGAAAGATTTTTACTAATTCAGGATCAAATTGTTTAGAAGAATTTTTAATAAAGTCATCAATAATTTCTTCTTTGCTTTTAACTTTAGAATATATTGTATTATTAATCATTCTATCATATGAATTTGCAATTGTTACAATTCTTGCAAATAAAGGTATTTTATCTTTTTTAAGTCCAAGTGGATAACCTGTCCCATCAAATCTTTCGTGGTGATGTTTTACAATTTCTAAAATATGCGAATTTTCTCCGAGTACTGGTTGAAGTATTTTACTTCCCAGCATAGGATGTTGCTTCATTATTTCCATTTCCTTTTCTGTGAGGATTTCCTTTTTTGTAAGGATACTATCAGGTATTCCAATTTTTCCAATATCGTGGAATGTAGCTCCCATTATTAATGCTTCAAGCTCTGTTTTTGATAGAGATAGCTTTTTTGCTATTTTTTCTGAGTAAATGGCTACATTATGTGAATGTAATAAGGTATCATGATCTCTCAATTTAAGTATATTTAAGATAGACTTGAGACTATCGTAGAAGAGTTTTTCTAAGTCTTTTTTTGCTTCTTCTACAGATTTTTCAAGCGAAAGCACATATTTTTTTCTTTCATCAAGGAGTTTAAGTTTATCTATAACCCTATTTATGGCAAATAATATCTCATCAACCGTAAAAGGTTTTAATATATAATCATATGCACCGTTTCTTATTGCTTCTTTTAAGTTTTCTACGCTTCCATAGGCAGAGATTACGATTATGTGGGAGTCTGGATTATATTCTTTTATTTTTTTTATTAATTCAAGTCCGTCCATTTTAGGCATTAAGATATCAGTTATTACAACGTCAATATTATTTGATTTGTATATTTCAATAGCTTCTTCGCCATTCATGGCATTGTATAGTAGACCTATATTTGAAGAAAGTTTCAAAATATCGTTTAAAACCTTTAATACTGAAAGATCATCTTCTACTATCAAGAAATTGTATTTTTTCTTATTCATTTTTCTCCTCTCATTGAATGTTCAGGTAAAACCATGCGGTTGCGTAGTTTTTATCAACTCTCATTGCAATTTTCAAAAACTTCTCTGAAAGAGCGTTATATCCCATTTTAGCGAAGGATTTTGCTGTTTTAAATGCAAATTCTGGAATATCGGGATAAAATTCCTGTGCCTTAAGATAGTATTTCAGGGCTTCATTGTAATTCCCATTTTCGTAATAGATTTCACCAATTTGAAAGTAAGCAAGCCCTGTGAAAAATTCATTGAGAGTTGAAGAAAGCATTTTATCAAAGTAGCTTCTTGCTTCTTTATATTTTTTTTGATTAAAATAGGACATTCCTATGAAATATAATGTATCGGGGGATGGATTTTTGTAAGAAATTTTAAGATCCTCTATAGCCGATTCATAGTCGAGTGCCTTATAAGAAGTTATGCCTTTTATCTTATAAAAATATTCTTTAAACTCAAGTGGAATTTCATTTTTTATAGAGTTTAAAAATATTAGAGTGTTTGAGTAATCTGTTAAATTTTTTGAGGATAAGTAGAGGATATATGCTTTTCCAAAATTTTTATAATATGACAGTTCTCTATTTTCGTCAATTAAAATAAGGTTACTTAATTTTATTATAAAGTCTTTATCTCCTTCAAGTGCCAGTCTTATTAAGATTTTATAATATCGTGTTTTGTAATTTATATTGTTTTTGTTTTTTATGTTTTCTATGATTTCATATGCTTTTAGAAAGTCTCTTTTATCGTATGCTTCATCATATTTGTAATATGCTGAACAACCAACAAATAAAGTAATAAGAATCAAACAAAATCTTTTTACCATATTTCGATTATACCCTCTTCTTTTTCTTTAAATTTAATATTCATCTCTTTTAGAAAAAACTTTATCTCTTCTTTTAAAACTGGTTTAACTGTGTAACTATGCTTTCCTTTCCCGGTTATCAGTATTAGCTTTATCTTTTCTTTTTTTATTCGTTCTATGTTATATTGTATTATTTCTTTTGCATTAGCAAGTGTTTTATTATGTAGATCGATAACAATATCTTGTTTTATTAATCGTGCTTTTTTTCCTTCTTTCTTATGAGGAACAAAATTTTTCATTGCTTCTAAAAAAATGTCATTTGCTTCCATTTTACCTTATTAAAAAATATGATATTGAATTAGGAAAAAGAAAAAAGTTTATCTTATTATTATTTATTTCAATAAAACCGCCTCCAGCATTTGAAGGAAAAAAACCATTTTTAAAAGAATTATAGTTTTCTGTTTCAAAAGCTGAAAACTCTTCATTAAAATTTAAAACAAAAATCTTATCCTTAGAAGTAAAAATCATCTTGCTTTTTGAAATATGTACACGTTTAAAATTTTCTTTTTCGATAAAAGATATAAGGTTAAGCGTAAAGCTATTTAACAATTTATAGTTAACCATTATGTTTTCTTTTTTTAAAAGTAAGTATGAAATTGTAAAAAGATTGTTGATATTCATTTCATCACTTCCAATTAAATTAATTCCATTATATGGAGGAAGCTTATCAATATCCTTTATATTCTGTTCTGGTGAGAGAAAGATCTTCTGTCTTAATTTCCAGTATAACTCATCGGAGACAATCTTTTTATTGGATTTCAATGTTTCTCCAGATAGTAAAATAATAGAATCGTCAAGCTCTGAACCAAGTGAGTTTACAATTTCTTCTTTTTCTTTAACAAGAGGAATAGGGATTTCAAGAGCTATTTTATAACCTTTTGATCTTACAGATGAAAGATAATTTTTTAGCTTTGTTTTTGTTTCTTGAGATGATATATCTAATAGATAGTTTGATGAATATTTTAGAGAATCTGACTTAAAATCTGTAATTTTCCATAATCTTCTGTTAAAAGATTTTGGTTGGCTAAGAATAGGGAGATAGATATAATATTCAATTTTTCTTTCAGTTAGATAATTTGTTAATTCAACGAAGTTTTCATTTTCATATTCAAAATCATAGATAGTTCCGTCTTTCAATTTTCTAAATGGGTTGTCAATTATTACAAAAGATGGTTTAATGCTGGCTAAAGTTAATTTTTCAATGTTATTCGTAATTTGAGAGAATGTAGCTCCACAAAAATCTATGCTAATATCGGAAAATGAAATATTTGTGATAATAATTATTAATAATATGATTATTCGTTTCATGTGAAATTACCTCAAACTTGTAAATGCAAGTGCGGCAGATCCAAGTATTCCAGCATTGTTACCCATTTCTGCCAATTTTATTTCAAAGCCGTTTAAAGCAGGTTGGATAGCATAAATTGAGGTATAAAATCTAACTTTTTCTAAAAGAAAATCCTTTGCTCCAGATACTCCACCACCAATGATACAACACTCAGGATCAAGGATGTTGACAATATTTGCTATTCCAATTCCCAAATACCTGCAAAGTTCATCAAAAATAGTGATAGAAATTTCGTCACCTTTTTTAGCTTCTTCAACTATGATTTTAGCATTTATATTGTCTGGATAGTATTTTATTAGAGAAGTTTTTACACCTTTAACGATTAAAGCTTTTGCTTTCTTTATAATTGCAGATGCAGAAGCGAAAGCTTCCCAGCAACCATAATTTCCACAACCACAAGCTCTTCCATCCGGAGAAATGAGCATATGTCCGACTTCGCCTGCACATCCATTTTTGCCATGGTATATTTTTCCATTTATAAATATTCCAGCTCCAATTCCTGTTCCTATGGTTACGACAAAAAAGTTCTTTAACCCTTTTCCAGCACCAAATAAGAACTCTCCACTGGCGGCATTATTAGCGTCATTATCTACAAAGGTTGGAATATTGAATTCTTCTTTTAATTCTTTTGCCATCGGATAATTTTCAAAAACTCTTATGTTTGAAAAAATATTGATATTTCCATTGTCGTCAGCTATGCCGGGTACCCCTACACCGATTGCTAAAATTTTCTTATTTTTGTGTTTTTCGATTAAGCTTTTTATTGAATTTTTTATATTTTGCATTACAACTGAGGAAGAATTTGCTTCAACTCCTGTTGGAATTTGTAGAGAGTCAATTAACTCTCCCCTCTCATTAACAATTCCAGCTTTAATAAATGTTCCTCCAAGATCAACTCCTATGCAAAAACTCATCTTAACAGCTCCTTATTTAAGTATTTGTCCTATTCTTTCTATAACCTTTTCTCTATCAATAGGCTTTACAATATAGCCTTTTGCACCAAGCTTTATTGCTTCCTTTACAGACTCAACAGTACCAAGTGCTGTTATCATGACAATAGTAACATTGGGATCAATTTCCCTTATAGCCTTTAATGTTTCTATTCCATCCATTTCTGGCATTGTTATATCTAAGGTTACTAAATCAATTTGTCCTTTCATAGACTTAAATAACTCAAGTCCAGCTTTTCCGTTTTCGGCTGTGCCGGCAATCTCAAAATCTCTTGACATAAATATCTGAGAAAGGTGTTTTATCACAAACTGAGAATCATCAACTATCAAAACCCTTACATGCCCGCCTTCTACTTTTCTACCTGTAGGAAGACCATTTTCATCAAAAATTATTGCCATATATTCCTCCTATTTAATTTTCTTTAAAAGCAACATTTATTTCAACTATACCAATTCCTGTATCTATTGGTATTATTAATGCCTCCATGTCAGAAAATTCATAAATATGAATATTTTCACCTGTTATAATTGTTGGTGGTGTAAAATTAAATGATAGGTTTTCTTTTTCAAGTCTTGTTACAGACCTACCAGTAATCATATTTGCCAGTTCTCCTATCGTACTTCTTACCATATCATTAAAAGAAGTGAATTTTTCATTATTCATTTTTGAAGCTATGGCTAAAGCAGTTTCTTCATTCATATCAAACACTATTCTACCACTTACCTGCCCTGTAACACCTATGACAACAGCGACACCTTTCATTGATTCGCCAAGTTTTTTTAAGTAGAGTTCATTTCTTTTTACTTTTGTTCCAAGGACTTCATTAAGAATATCAAATGCAGCTTCGATAAAAGGATTGATGTATTCTATCCTCATATTTCCTCCTTATAATTTAATTTGTTTATTAACAGATAAATACTCAAGAATACCATTAAGGGATAAAGTAAAAATTTCCTTATCATCTTCAAGAATAATTCCCTCAAAAAGATAATTTTTAACCCAGTTGTTTATAACTTCCTGACTTCTATATTTTTCTTCTGTTACAGAAACATTTTTATATATACTATCTACCACAAGTCCAAATATATCTTTTTTTTCTTTTAGAATAAGAATCAATTTATCTGGCTCGTAAATTTTACTCTCTGTTATATTTTCATTTTCTCCAAGTATAGATTTTAAACTAAAAACTGGAATTACATTTCCCCTTAAATTTATTACACCAAGTAGTTCATTTTGAGTATTTGGCACTCTAAATATAGTTTTATAAAAGATTATCTCTTGCAAATAGTTTATGTTTATTGCAAAATAATTTTTTTCCACTTTGAATATTATAGCATTAAAAAGAATATTTTGCTTAGTTTTTTCTTCTTTTGTTTCTATTCTTTTGTTAATAATATCCTTTTCCAATTTTTCACCCCCTTTTTATTTCATTCTGGAGACTATCTTTTCTACATCAATAATAAATGCTACATCTCCACTTCCTATTATTGTAGCAGCAGAGATTCCTGTTGTTTTAATCAGTCTGTTATTAAGAGGTTTAATAACTATATCCTGTTCTCCGATTACATTATTGACCACAAGACCATAATTTTTATCCTTTGATTTTACGATAATACAAAATCTTTTCTGAATCTCATCTATCGAAACAGTTTTATTGTAAAAGAATTCTTCCATAAATATTATAGGGACAAGATGTTCTCTTAATAGTATCATCTTTTTGCCATTTATATCCTTGAAGTCGCTTTTTGAAAGCACGATTGTTTCTTCTATCGAAGCAATAGGAATGAAGTAATGTATTTCATTTATAACAATTAGTAAACCCTGAATTATTGCTAAGGTTAGAGGGAGTCTAATAATTACTTTTGAACCTTTGTTCTTTGCGGTGTAGAAACCTACAGTGCCACCCATTTCCTCAATTTTTTTCTTTACGACATCCATTCCAACACCTCTTCCCGATATATCTGTAACCTTCTTTGCAGTTGAAAAACCGGGCAGAAATATAAGGGCTAAAAGCTCTTTTTGAGACATTTTTTCTACTACATCCTTTGGGAATAATTTGTTTTCAAGAGCTTTTCTTCTTAGAGCTTCAAAATCAATTCCTCTACCATCATCACTTATTTCAATTACTATGCTATCTCCTTCCTGATATGCATTTAGAATAATCTTTCCTTTTGCTGGTTTACCAGATTTTACTCTTTCTTCAACTGTTTCAATTCCATGGTCAAGTGAATTCCTCAAAATATGAATTAGAGGATCAAAAATGTCATCAACCATACTCTTATCAATTTCAGTTTCAACACCCTGTATAATTAATTCAACATCTTTATTCATTTTTGTTGCCATATCTCTTACAAGTCTTGGAAAACGTGAAAAGACTGTTTGGATTGGCACCATTCTGAGATTCATAACATTTTCTTGCAGGGAGGAAGATATCCTTGAGATTTTTTGGACTGTTTCCCTATATGAATCAAAGAGTTCAAATAATTCATTAAAACAATCTATTAATTTTTCATTTTTTTCTATGTTTTCTTTTTCATCTTTAGCCAGATTGAATTTTAAAACACCACTTAAGAATGATTTTAAAGTATTTTTTAATATTAGTTCATTTTTATTCATTTTTTCGTAAATTTCTGTTAGAGAGGATTTTGTTATGACAAATTCTCCCATCAAATTTAATAGTTCATCAATTTTCCAGCTTTCTATTCTTATTGTTGTTGTTCCGATTTTTTTATTATCTTCTTCTTTCTTTTCTATTGGAAGTTGAGATTCTTTTATATTGTTTGTTGATAATTCTGATAACATTTCTTTTGTTAACAGAGTTATATCGAGTTTTTCTATCATTTCACTTAAGAAGGTTTTTTCTCTTATATCTTTTTCTTCTTTATTAGAAGAAAAAAGAAAAGATACCTCCTTTGAGAAAACACTCTCCAGGTAATTAAGTGTAGGTTCCATTTTGATTATTTCACCTATATCTTTAAGTAACGCATAGATCTGAAATGGAGCGACATCTTTCATTTCGTATTTTTCATTAAATGAATAGTTTAAAATATAAACTTTCATTCCCTTTTCAATGAGTTCGTAAATATTCTCTATTTCAAGATTTGTAAATTTTGATTTTATTGACTTTTGAGAAATATTTGAGTTGGCAACGGGATTGTCAGTCGTAGCTTTATTATTTTTAAGAAGATTAAAAAAGTTTATGAGTTCTTTTTCAGCCTGAGATGTGTATATTTTACCCTGTTCTCTACTTGAAAGCATTTTTTCTATTTCGTCTTTTGCAGTTAGAAATTTTGAGATATGATCTTTAGTGATTGTTAGACTCTTTTTTCTTACCATATCCATTACATCTTCAAATAGATGTGTAAATTCTTTTATTTCGTTAAAACCAACAGTTGCCGCACCACCTTTTATGGTATGGACACTTCTAAAAATTTCATTTATAGCCTTTTGATTTTCTGGATCTTTTTCAAGATTAAGAAGGCTTTCTTCTAAGGAACCTACAAGTTCAAATGCTTCAGAAAGAAAATCCTTTACTAACTCTTCTGATAATTCCATAACTTACCCCACTCTAACTAAAAACTCTGTTTATAGCAGGTCCTATCTCATCAACATTTAAAACAGCATCCACTCCACCTAACTTTACAGCATTTCCAGGCATTCCCCATACTGCAGATGATATTTCATCCTGAGCAATAACGAAAGCTCCCTCTTTTTTTAAATTCAAGCATTCATTTGCTCCATCTCTTCCCATTCCAGTTAATATGATTGCTAAAACATTATTTCCCACATATTGTCTTACAGATTTAAACAATATGTCAACCGAGGGCTTGAAGAAGAAACCTTCATATTCATTTTCATCTTCTTTGAACATTATAACATTATTATTTTTTATTAACCTTGCGTGTTTTCCCCCCGGGCATATATATATTAAACCATTTTCAAGAATATCGCCATCTTTTAGTTCTTTTACCTTTCTTTTGAATGAGGCTTCAAGGTTTTTAGCAAACTCAAGTGTAAAACCAGCTGGCATATGCTGTGCTATGACAAGAGGGACAGGTAGAATATTCAAATTTTTAATAATATTCCTTAATGCTAAAGGTCCCCCAGTTGAACTACCAATAACTACAAGTTCCGGTTTTATTCTTTTTTGAGAAAGTAAGTTTTCAAACTCTTTAAAACAGGATGCATATTTTTTTTCTTCTGCTTTTTTACTTTCGACTATTATTTGTTCATTTTTTGTAGTAAGACCATTTATTTTAAGATTAAATTCTTTTTTAAGATAATCTATGTTATCCTGAATGTTACCGTCTGGTTTTTTTATTAACTCACTTGCTCCATAATTCAATGCTTCAAATATTGCAGAAGAACCATCTGTCAGTAGAGAGCTAAACATTATAATTTTTGGCATTTTTGGTGGGGGATTTGTTTTAAGATATTTTAAAAATTCTATGCCACTCATCTCCGGCATTTCAATATCAAGAATAATAATGTCTGGAGAGTATAATAACATTTTTTGTAAACCAATTTTACCATCTGAAGCCGTAGCTACAATATTCATTCCAAGTTCTTCCAGTATTTTAGATAGATATTTTCTCACAAGAACAGAGTCATCTACTATCATTACTTTTATCTTTTCTTCATTGTTTAACATATACTACTCCCTTTTTAAGGGTTACTGGCTTAAATTTATCATATATGCCAAAAAGGCTTTCAGAGTGGCCTAGTATTAAAAATGCACTATTTTTTGATGAAATATGGAAGTTATCCATCACTTTTTTTTGTACTTCTTCATCAAAATAAATTATTACATTTCTACAGAAAATACAATCTACATCTCTTATCCCATTGTCATAAATAAGGTTATGCAAATCAAATTTTATCTTTTTTTTGATAAAATCTTTTATGATATAATTTCCTTCAAAAACTTCAAAATATTTGTCTATAAAATATTTTTTGACTTTTGACACACTTTGAGTAGAGTATTTTCCTTCCTTTGCAATGAAAAGACTTTCTATACTTATATCTGAAGCTATTATTTCAAAATCCCATCCCTTAGAATACAGATTTTCCTTTTCCATAACTTCATTTGTTACCATGCTTATAGTGTATGGTTCTTCGCCAGTTGAACATCCCGCACTCCATATTTTTAATCTTTTGCTTTCATTCCTTTTTATTAAGTCTGGTAAAATTTCTTCCTCATACATCTCAAATTGTCTTTCATTTCTGAAAAAACTTGTGAAATTTGTAGTAATAAAGTCTAAAAAAGAACTGAGTTCGATTTTATCTTTGTTCAATATGTTATAATACTCTTCAAGAGAACATTTTTTTTCTTTCAATTTTGTATCGAGTCTGCTTTTTAAAACAATCAGATTTGATTCTTTAAATACTATGCCACAATTTTTATAAACAATATCAGCAATGTTGTTAATAATTGTGTTATCTTCCACAAAATCTCCTATTTATTTAGAATAATTTTTTTGTATTCAGTTAGTTGACTTGCAAGTTCGTATTCAAATAAATCTCCAATTAGAACTGCATCCATATTTTCAAATGCTTCTATTATTTTTATGAGTAGAGAATTCATACTTTCATAGAGATTACGAACATTTTCCTGTTTTTTTTCTTCAAAAGATTTAATGTTTTTCTTCAGATAGGCAGTGAGAACTTCCATTATGTTTATAATCATACCGATTTTATCAAGAGCTAATTTATCGTTTCCAATCTGGAATGCTTCTGATACTTCTGGTAAAAGATTGTTGCATTCTTCTATAATAGTCTCTATTTCTTCAATAGAAGGTAGTTTAAAACTTACGACTTTTTCTCTTACTGCTTTAATATAGTTTACAATGCTATCTATAACAGATGAAAGCATTTCGAAATTGATATCCTTTTCGCTTATGTCAAATATGCCAATGATTTTTTCTATTGAACTGATAATTGTATTTGATTCTGTGTTTGTAATGTAGCCTGTTTTGCTAATTGTGTGAATTGTTTCTTTAATCCAATTTAAAATTTCTATAATTTCTCCTTTTTGTTCAAATTTTCTTTCTTTTATAGAGATTTTTACTTCGTTTAGTAATCTCTGGCATTCGAGGAGCAAATCGTATATAACTTCTTCTTTTTTCTGAGCAAATATATTAATTTCAGTGATATTCTCAAGTAAAAGTTGTTTGAGTTTCTCTTCATCAAAATTAACTTCCTTTCCGTCGATTGTTATTCTTGTTACCAGTGCTTCTTCTTTTGCCAGAAAGTCAGAAATAGCCTTAATAACGTCTAAGGCATTTTTTTCATTTTCTAAAACAAAATCAACTATTTCATTGTTAATCTTTAACTGCATTTTTTTCTCCTATTTTGATATAAATAATATAAAATATATCTTAAATTTATTCAATAAAAATTAGTTTTATATTTTAACATTTTTTTTTACTTTTTAATTGTGAAGTTTTATAATATAATGTGGAGTTTTTTTAGCGATGAAGAAATACAAATATTTATTCTTTTTAATTCTTTTTTGTATTTTTGGATGTTTAAGCGTCAAGAGATATTCTAGAGAAGAGATAGAAAAAGAAAAAATAGAGTTAAAGCAGAAATTAGTTGCTAACTCTTTGTTAAACATATATATTCTTGATTTTAAAAATGCTTCTAAAAATGAAGAGATAAACTATTTATCAAATGCGATTTCTGAACTTCTCTTACAATATCTTTATATAATGGAACAGGAGGAAGCATATATACCATATAAAGTTTCTTATATGGATTTAACCCCTTACATAAAAAAAGATACCTATTTTTATAAATATGTTACAAATATTAATAGTATGTTAACACAGTTTTCTACTAACATTATGGAAGATATAAGAGAAGAGGATATATTTGTTACAAATAAATTGGTGAAGAATAGAAAAACTATTTTAGAAGTAAAAACTAACAAGAATATAATTACTAATATAATTACAAATGTTGTGGTTTCAAATGTTATCAGTACAAATTTACCTATGCTAACTGAAGAAAATTTTTATAAAATGATAAAAGAAGAATTTAAAGAACTTGAAAAGGAGATTTCGCATTTTAAGATTTCTCTCTCAAGAAATTTTCAAGAAAAAAAGACAGATTTTTATTCAATAGTAACAGGAGAATATAGAATTTCAAAAGAATCAAAACTAAGTGGGCCAAAAACCATAGAAATTGAAATAGTGTGTTCAAATTTTTTATCTCTAACTAATGTTGTTAGTTATAAACTGGTTTCAAGAGAAGATATAATAAATGAAAAGATTATGGATTTCATAAAAGAATACAGAAAATTAATCCTGAATAAACCAGTATGTGATATTATTGTTACTTCTTATCCTGAGGATGTTGATATTTATCTTGATGGTATATTTATGGGCAAAACTCCTCTGTATTATCCATCTATAAAAAGTGGCAGACATCGTATAACTTTTTCAAAACAGGGATATAAGAGAGTGTCATTAGAATACAATCTGATTCCTGATATTACTAATAATATATATAAAGACCTTGATATTAATAAAACAGGTGGAATTGTTAAGATAGATTCTAAGATAGAAAATTCAAGGGTATTTATAAATTCTCAATATGAAGGAAAAACTCCTCTTGTAGTATCAAACCTCCAGCTATTTGAAAAATATAGGGTTGTAGTTTATCCTCCACAAACCAATCTGGCTCCATTTTATTATAATTTTACACTTAAGGATGTTAATGATAATATAGAGATAAATGCAAACTTTTCTACTCAACTGGGGAATACTGAATTATTTAAAAAAACAATGTGGGGGGTCTCATTTTTATCATGGGGGCTTGTTGTTACTTTTATTGGACTTGATGTGTATAGTCATTATTTAGCTGAATACTATAAAGATGAGTATTACTCATATGGTGGAAATAAAGACAAGTATAATTTTTTATATTATGATAGTATGAGTAAGGTATACTATAATTATTTTCTTTTTTCTACTGTTTTATCTTTAGGTACTACGGCTTTAGCACTTCATTCTGAAGATATTTACCTTGGTATTTATACTCTGGATAGAAATAATATTGTGGCACAAATAAATTTTAAATTTTAGTTATAATGAGGGAATGGTGTGAAGAATTTTTTTAAAAAGTTAGAAAGATTTCTTATTGAAGGATTAATTTTTATTATACCTATAACTATTACAATTTGGGTTTTTTATTACTTTTTCAAGTTATTTTATGGTTTTTTCCATTTTGGAATATATTTTATTCCTATTGAAATAAGGCAACTTCCTTTTGTTAAAATTGGAGTTACGATATTAGTCTTCTTATTGGTTTTGTTATTTTTAATTATTATCGGTATGGTGATGAATTCTTTCTTTGGTAAAATTATAAATTCTTTATTTGATAAATTGTTTTCTATAATTCCAATCTTTAAAACTTTTTATACTTCTTTAAAGCAACTTTCATCTCTTATTTTTAAAGAAAAGAAAACCGAATTTTCTTCGGTAGTTTTAGTAGAATTTCCAATCAAAGGTAATTATAGTATTGGTTTTATTACATCTAAAATAGATAAGAGCATAATTTCAGAAGATGGAAAAGAATATTATAGTGTTTTTGTACCAACTTCTCCAAATCCGACAAGTGGATTCACTATATTGGTAGAAAAAGAAAAGGTGAAAAAGATAGATATGTCTGTAGAAGAAGCAATAAAATTTGTTGTTTTTGTTGGTTCTTTAAAAGAAAATGGGGATAAAAAATAGATTTAAGAGGGGTTTTGAATGTTAAACGAAAAATTTACAAAGATTGTTTCAACAATAGGACCAGCTTCATCTGAAGAAAAGGTTATAAGAGAACTAATTAAAGAAGGGACAGATGTTTTTAGACTTAATTTTTCTCATGGAAATTTTGAAGATCATCAAAAATCATGTGATAATATTAGAAATTCAGCTTATGAAGTAAACAAGCCTGTAGCTATTTTTCAGGATTTACAGGGACCAAAAATAAGGATAAACAGCCTTGAAAACAAAACTCTTGAATTAATTACAGGAGAAGAATTTATAATAACTACAGAAGATATGATTGGAGGAGTTATTGATAATAAAAAGATTGCTTCAATAGATTATAAAAATTTACATAAAGAGATATTTTCTGGTGCTCGTATATTAATCGATGATGGGCTTATTGAACTCAAAGTAAAAAAAGTTGATGGCAAAAAAATATATACTGATGTGATAAACGGTGGTATTTTAAAAGAGAGAAAAGGTGTTAATCTTCCACACGTTAAACTTAAAATTTCATCCATAACAGATAAAGATAAAAATGATCTTGAATTTGCTTTCCAGAATGAACTTGATTATATAGCATTATCATTTGTAAGAAATAGTAATGATGTTAAAGAATTAAAAGAACTAATGTATAAGAAATATTTTAAAACTATTCCTATTATTGCAAAAATTGAAAAACCAGAAGCAGTGCTTGACATAGACAATATAATAGATGTGGCAGATGCAATAATGGTAGCAAGAGGAGATTTAGGTGTTGAGACTTCTCCTCAAGAGGTTCCAGTTCTTCAGAAGAAGATAATCAGGCAATGTAATCTGGCAGGTAAGCCTGTAATTACAGCAACCCAGATGCTTGAGTCAATGATTAACAACCCAAGACCTACAAGAGCTGAAGCAACTGATGTTGCAAACGCTATACTTGATGGAACGGATGCCCTTATGCTTTCTGGTGAAACTGCTATGGGTAAATATCCTGTTGAGGCAGTTAGAATGATGAAAGAAATAGCAAAATATGTAGAAGAAAGTGCAATATTTAAGTCAGTAGAACTCAAAAGAAACCTGACAGAAGATGAACTACTGGAAATAACAAGATCAGATACAGAAGAGGCAACAACATTTGCTACTATAGAAGTTGCTGAGAAAATATGTGCTAAGTATATTACTTGTTTCACTAATAGTGGTAATACTGCAAAAAAGATAGCCAAATATAGACCTTTAATTCCTAATATAGCTTTTACGCCACTTCAACAAACGGCAAGAAAACTTTCTCTTGTATGGGGAGTAACACCTATAGAAATAGGTGTGGTACATACAGTTGATGAACTTCTTGAGGGAGCAACAGAGATTTTAAAATTTAAAAATCTTGTTAAAGAAGGAGATTTTATTGTTATTACTGCTGGAGTTCCTGTAGGGGTTTCTGGAAGCACAAATATGATTAAAGTTGTAAAGATTTAGAAAAGAGATTGTTCTTCAATATCTTTACCTGTGTATTTAATTCCTAAATGTTCATAGGCAAGTTTTGATGCAACTCTACCTCTGGGGGTTCTAAGTAGAAAACCTTGCTGGATGAGAAAAGGTTCATAAACATCTTCAAGGGTTTCTATTTCTTCATTTACTGTTGCAGAAATTGCTGAAAGTCCGACAGGACCCCCGTTGTATCTAGTTATTATTATTTCTAAGATCTTTCTATCCATTGCGTCAAGACCTTTTTTGTCTATTTCCAGTTTTGTCAATGCGTAGTCAGAGAAATCTTTTTCAATTAATGCTACTTTCTCTACGATGGCAAAGTCATTTACTCGCTTAAGGAGTCTATTTGCTATTCTTGGAGTTCCTCTTGAACGTTTTGCGATTTCAAGAGTTGCTTCATCGGAGATATTAATCCCAAGAATTTTTGAACTTCTTTCTATAATCTTTTTTAAACTCTGTTCGTCATAAAAGTCAAGCCTTTCTATTATTCCGAATCTTGATCTTAAGGGACTACTCAGTGAACCTATTCTTGTTGTTGCACCAATTAGAGTAAAATGTGGAAGGTTTAGCCTTATCGTTCTTGCTGCAGTTCCTTCTCCTATTATTATGTCAACTTTGAAATCTTCCATTGCAGAGTATAGTACTTCTTCTAAATTTTTTTTAAGCCTATGTATTTCATCAATGAATATGATGTCTCCTTCTTCTAATGTTGTTAGTATTGCTATTAAGTCCCCCTGCTTTTCTATGGCCGGGGCAGAAGTAATTTTGATATTTCTTTTAAGCTCATTGGCAATAATTTTGGCAAGAGTTGTCTTACCAAGTCCCGGGGGACCGTATAGTATTACATGATCAAGCACACTTTTTCTTATTCTTGATGCTTCTACAAAAACCTTTATATTTTCTTTTACTTTGTTTTGTCCAATAAAATCGTTGAAGTTAGAAGTTCTTAAGGTTTCATCAATATCGCCATTCATAAATGATGGATTTGTTATTTTTTCTTCAATCATAAACTTACTCTAATAGTTTTTTTTGAGTAATAATAAATTTTATTATATAATATTTTATATGAAAAAAAATAAAATAACAAGAAAAGATGTAGCAGAAAAAGCAGGGGTTTCTCCTTCAACAGTATCAAGGGCTCTAAATGATCATCCTTCTATACCTAAGTCTACAGCAGACAGAATAAAACAGATAGCAAAAGAACTTAATTATATTCCTTCTCATCTTGCAAGGAGTTTTTATCAAAAAAAAAGCTATAGAATAGGTATAGTGATTCCTTATTATGTAACAAAAGATAAAATTGAGACAGTTCATTCTGAGTATTTTTCCCAGATGCTTTTTGGTTGTATCATAAGTGCTTCAAGACATAACTATACTATAAGTGTAATTTCGGATAATGGAATGAGTGAAAAAGAATTAGCTAAAACAGTTTTATCCCATACGGTTGATGGACTTATTTTTCTTGGAACAAAATATAGAGATGAAAGATTTTATTACCTCATTGAAGAAAATATACCTTTTATTCTTGTTTATAACTATCTTCCAGATAAAAAATCACTTTTTATTGATATTGATTCTGAAAGTGGTATGAGAGAGGCATTTAATTATCTTAACTCCATTAATGTGAAAAAGATTGCCTATCTGGGTGGCAATAAGGAATATATAAATGCAATAGATAGGGAAAGAAATTTTTTAAATCTCGTCTCTGAATTTCAAATGGATAACTGGGGAATTATAGATGGAAATTTTTCAAAAGATAGTGGTGTTGAGGCCGCAAGATATTTACTAAAAAGTAAAAAGCTACCTGAGGCAATAATATGTGCAAATGATTTGATGGCTTTTGGCCTTATAAGAGAGTTAAAACAAAATAATATTAAAATACCAGAAGATATAAAGGTGATTGGTTTTGATAACCAGGAAATTTCTCTCATATCTTCTCCCACGATTACAACGATAAATAATCCATTTTATAAGGTTGGTTATCTTGCTTCTGAAAATCTTATAAAATACTTGACGAATCAACAAGTTGATACCTATAAACTTGAATCAAAACTTATTTTAAGAGAATCTGCTTAGGAGGAAAAAGTGAAAGTAAAAGTTTTTGTTGATGGTCAATCTGGAACAACAGGGTTAAAAATCCACGAAAGACTTTCTAAAAGAAATGATATAGAACTTCTTGTTATACCCGAAGAGAAAAAGAAAGATTTATCGATAAAAAAAGAGTTTCTTAATTCAAGTGATATTGTTTTTCTATGTTTGCCTGATGAGGCTGCGAAAGAATCAGTAAGCCTTATCGAAAATCCGAATACTGTAGTTATAGATGCAAGTACAGCCCATAGAGTAAATGAAGATTGGGCATATGGACTTATAGAATATGATAAAACCCAAAGAGAAAAGATTAAAAATTCTAACAGAATTTGTGTACCGGGTTGCCATGCCACAGGTTTTATACTTGGACTATATCCTCTCGTTAAAAATGGTATAGTTTCTAAGGATTATCCTATAACTGCCCATTCTATTACCGGATATAGTGGTGGCGGTAAAAAACTAATAGAAAAATTTGAAACAAATCAGGATAAAATAAGCTGGAAAAGCACAAGGCATTATGCATTAAGTTTAACTCATAAACATTTACCTGAAATGAAAAAGTATACCATGTTATCTAACAATCCTATATTTACTCCAATAGTAGGTAATTTTTATAAAGGTATGGCTGTTGGCATACCCATTCACAGAAGGTTGTTAGATAAAAAAGTTGGGCTAAAAGATATTTATGAAATTCTTTTAAAACACTATGAGAATGAATATTTTGTGAAGGTCTATCTTGGTGATGATAGTCTTCTTGAAGAAGGATATTTTGATCCAACAGCTTGTAACGAAACAAATAATGCTGAGATTTTCGTTTTTGGTAATGACGAACAGTTTTTGATCTTAACAAGGCTTGATAATCTTGGTAAAGGTGCAAGTGGAGCAGCTATACAGATAATGAATCTAAAAATGAATATGAATGAAAGAACCGGACTATAAAATAAAAAACTAGTTGCACTTTTTTTCAATTTGTTATAAAATATATCAAATTATTTGAGGAGGATTGTATGGTAAGAGTTCTTTTAGCCATTATAACGTTAACGTTAACTTTTTCCTGTGCTCAGGAAAGTAAAAAAGCTGTAACGAAAGAAGCAGAAGCAAAACCAATAGCTGAGAGCATTTTGATTACAGATTTTGAAGATAGTTCTAAGGAACTTATTACTTATGCTGGACCACAGAGTAAGATTACAGCAGTTTATTCTCAGGAAAAGGCAAAAAGTGGTAAGCAATCAGCAAAAGTAACTCATCAGACAAAAGATTGGGCTGGAGCTTTAGTAGTTGTTGATCCTGAAAAAGGAACATGGACTGGAATGAAGACCTATAGAATGTGGGTTTATGGTTCAAAGTCTGGAGCAAGTTTCAATATTGACCTTGAAGATGCCCAGAAAGAGCAGTTTAGATATACTATAAAGGATGACTTTGAAGGATGGAAGGAATTTGTTATTCCTTTATCAGAATTCAAATCAAGAACAGACTGGCAGGCTTCAGATGCTGTTATTAACAAAAAGTTTGATTTTCCTATGATGACAGTTCAGTTTTGTACATCTACTCTTGGAAACTTTACTCTTTACTTCGATGATATAATTATTGATAGTAAGTAAAACTATCTGCCCGGAGCTAATTTTCCGGGCAGTTTTTTTATTTTATTTTTTTCTTTCATTCAGTCCCTCTGGTTTACTACATCGTAAGCAAGAATGTATCAGTTATAAAGTTAAAAGTTATGTTTAACCAGATATTATCTTTCGCAATCTAAAGGTGAAGGAATCACCGACCTCAAGCATTGTTGCTTTACTATTGAGCGAAGCTGGATTTTATCAGTTGGGTTCCCAGCGATTATACTATAGATTTTACTTATGAGCTGGGCTGA
>FWWL01001382.1_pt1 | contig 58397 bp, 42 predicted proteins | sample 2228331 | NCBI WGS metagenome assembly FWWL01 (sample SAMEA103939775, study PRJEB20133) | metagenome
GGACTCGCTCGGTCATGTGCTCTTCTACTCCAACGGCTGCGAAATCCGCGGTGCCGACGGCGAAGTGCTCGAAAACGGCACGGGCCTCAACCCAGGTGCGCTGCACGACTGGGTATGCGGTGTGGTGGGCTACACCCTGCCGCGGAGCATGACCGCCCTGCCACTGCCCGAGCACCCTTCTCGATGGGTGCTGCTGCACTTAGGCGGCGAGTATGACCCGGTGCGCAAGACGACCTACGGGCCGCTGTACCTGAGTGAAATTGACATGGCCGCCAACGGAGGGCGCGGCGCCGTTACGCGAAAGAATGTGGTAGTGGCTTTGGGCGAGTTGGAACCCTTCGCCATCGTGCGCCACGCCAACGGCCGCGACTGGTGGGTGGTCTTGCCTCAGCGCGGCACCAACCGATACCAAATCCGCCTGCTGTCGCCTCAGGGCCTGTCGCATCCCACCGTGCAGGCCATCGGGCCTATCCTCAACTGTCGCCGGGTGGGCGCCTCCACCTTCTCGCCTGACGGGGCCAAGTACGCCCGAACCGACAACTGCATGGCCGTGGTCATGGACTTTGACCGATGCGCCGGTGTGCTCAGCAACCCCATCACCCTGCCGCGAGACAAGGGCATGCTCGGCGGAGGTGGGCTGGCCTTCTCTTCCGACAACCGATGGCTGTATGCCACAACCGACCTGTGCATCTTTCGGGCTGACCTCACGGCCTCCAAGCCCTTCTTGGACTCACTCTACAAGCGACCCTACTTGTTGTATGTGGACGAGCCGCCGGTGTCGGAGTACGTCTATGGCACCAGCCTGACCTACATGCAACTGGCACCCGATGGGAGGATTTACATGGCCGCCCGACACCGCGAGCGCTACTTTCCGCGCTTCACCATCTGGGGCGATGAGTACGCCTTCGAACCCAAGGGCTTGCCGCTGCCCGTGCCTACGGTGCGCACGCTGCCGCACTTTCCCAACTTCCGGCTCTACGATGTGGACAAAAGCCCGTGCGATACCTTGGGCATTGACGGCACGTCGAGCACCACAGGGCCTCCAGCAGATGCCTTCACCGTGCGCTTTTTGCCCAATCCCTTCCACGAGCAATTTACCATACAGGCCACAGAGGGCGGGCAGTTGCGCATATGGCGCACGGACGGCACGTTGGTGCTCTCGCAAGTGCTGCAAGCCGGCGAACAGCGCCTGAGCACCGCCCACTGGGACGATGGCGTGTATGTGTGGCAGGTCTTCTCCGCCTCCGAAAAAATCATGGCCGGAAGAATTGTCAAGGTCAGGAGGTAGCCAAAGAGGCTAACGATTGCTGATCTCCCCTCCCCCTGGGCAGACGTCTCGCCGCTCAGGGGGGATTCTTTTACAGTGAGCCATCTTCCGTGGTATTTGTCAAAAGCTGGCAAATGACCTTAAAATCTGCTTTCAGCACTCAACAAGGAGAGCCTCTATGTAGTTTCTCAGGCAATCGTACTTACTTACTGCACTATTCATCGCCTTACAATGAGGAACGCAATTTTTTACACACATTTGACAGCAGACGCCTGCGAAGAAGGTACAGCGCCGTTGCGAACCATTTTAGCGGGTTGTTGTTAGAAGGCAGGTATAAAGAAGTAGAGTTGTTTTCATAAGGTTAGTTAATAGGGTTTTAGGTGTTTTCATGGAGCCGGGGCAGCAATGTCCTGGCTCTTTTACTTTACTTTTACGGCGTAAAAACAGCCTGTTCAGACGCTTGTGGCTACATCCGACTATTTTTCCAACGAGGCCTATTTTCAAAGCCTGCGCACAGATGCCCAGTTTGGCACCTCTACGCTGTATAGCCTGTTCCGCGAAGACAGTGTGAAGGCGCTGACATCTTTTGGCGTGGAAGAGGAAGAGGCAGCCTACTGTTTCCGCCTGGCAGTTTGCGATGCAGCGCATTGGGCACGAGCAGGGCGCCAACCCGAAGTGGACACGCCCTTGGGTCAGATCCTGCGAGAGAGGAGTCTGGCACATGCTTCCCTGAGGATGCCGCATGTTGCTCCGCTTCAGCGGGAATTCCAGCTGACCGATGGCAACGACTTGCGCCAAAGCCAACAGAAAGCGGCCGTTTGGTCAGCGCTGGCTCGTCTGCAGCCCGAATGCCGGGAATCACTGCTGATCATGCCTACCCTCGAGGAGAGCTATTGTTGGGAGGCATTACAAAGTGAGCTAGAAGCCAAAGCCATAAATCCAGAGGTAGTACATCTGGCCTTGGCCGACTTGGAGGGCTTCCGAACTTGGCAATACACCGGCGAACACGAGCGCTCATGGCAAAAGCCCGCGACTCCTGTTGCGTCGGTAGAAGGGCCTAATCGCAACATTTGGCGATGGGCTGTTATGGCCTTTATCGTTGTCATTCTGGCTTACGCTGCCCATCAGTTTCTGACCCGGCCCAAAACCATCGCTGAGCTGTACGCGAGCAACTTCGACCCGCCGCGCAGCCTGATGGCCGACTGGGAACAACGCCACGTTAATGACTCCACAGAGACTCCACTGACAGAAGAGTGTAGGATGCTCCTGCGCGAGGCCGATGCCCTCTACCAATCGGGCGATTACCGAAACGCCCTGGACCCACTCCTGCTTATCGTACTCGATACCGCGGCCACCTGCCATGCAGACGCGTGGTTCTACCTGGGGATTATCCAGCTGCATATGAAGGACCCGACAACAGCCATGCAATGCTTTGCCAAAATCGAGGACTTGGAGCGTTTCGGCGAAGATATCTATTGGTATCAAGTAATGGCCTACATGCAATTAGCCCAAAACAGCCCCCATCAGCGCGAACGCATCGCCCAGGCGGTGGCGCTGGCCATTCCCAACATCCAAAGCCCCAAGCGCCGCACCCAGGCAGAAACCTTGCTCAAAAACCTGTCGCCCTGACACCAGAGCACCATGGACATCGTAGAGCGCTATTTCCCCAGCCTGACACCCCTGCAGCGCCAGCAGTTCGATAGCCTGCCCGACTTTTATCGCGAATGGAACGCGCGGATAAACCTCATCTCTCGCCAGGATCTGGAGAACCTCGAGCTCAAACACGTCCTCCATTCATTGGCCATCGCCAAGGCTTTTTTCTTTGCCTCGGGCGCGCGCATCCTCGATCTGGGCACAGGCGGCGGCTTTCCAGGTATCCCCTTGGCCATTCTCTTGCCCGAAGTGCAATTCACCCTCATTGACGGCACCGGCAAGAAGACTGCCGCCGTGCAAGAACTCATAAAAACCCTGCAGCTGAACAACGCCGTCGCCCAGCACGTACGGGCGGAGGAGATGAGGCAGCGCCATGCCTTTGACTTTGTCGTTTCTCGCGCCGTAGCTCCCCTGCACCAGTTGCTACAGTGGAGCCAGCCCTTGTTGCGTAAAAAACACCAGCACGCCTATCCCAATGGCCTCATCGCCCTAAAGGGCGGAAACCTCACTCCTGAGCTTAATGCGCTGCCTGGCAAAGCACAGGAATACGTGGAAATCTTTGCTGTGCAAGACTTCTTTCCCGAACCCATTTTCGAGGAAAAATGGGTCGTCTATGTGCAGGGATAGCGCCTATCGGCTGGCCCTCAAATTCAGGAACAGCTTAAAGCCCACATTCGCCGAGATCACCTTGGCCTGTGTGTGGTAGTTGCCGTTGAGGACGAGCTCTGTATTTCGGAAAACATCGCGGATAAAGAAGTAGCCCAACTCCACGCCCAAAATGAAGTCCAGCGCATTTGGCTCTACTCCTTCTGCCGCAGCGATGGCGTCTCGGTTAAAGTCGTAGCGCATACCCACTTTCCCCATAGCAGTGAAGGCGCTCTGGTGCGTCTTGGCGCATTGATTGCCATTGGAGCGATACAACCCCGCGCCCGCTTCCATAATGGCATAAGGGCGCCAGAGGGTCGTTTTAGCGAAGTCTTCTGCACCGGGGTTCAGGGTAAAGGTGGTGCCCAGCCCTAAACGAGTTACGCCCCAGTGAGCCCCTACGTTCATGGCTACTTCCGCTCCCGCACCTACGCGCTGCCCTGTTTTCTCCACATCAGGGGCGTGCAAATAAAAGTAAGGGACATCCAGGAAAAGGCGAGGGCCACCATACTGAGCGAAGAGGGAAGTTGTCAACGCCCACAGGAGGGGGATGAGGAACAGTCTCGTCATACGATTAGTGTGTTTATTTTACCTCGAATGATAGAAAAGCATCGGCAAAGAGACAGCAAAGGAGGCATTCGCTGACCCATAGGGCGCGGTTTTTTGTAAACTAAATAGGCGAGCCGCCCGAAGAAGTACTCTGAGCGGCTCGCCTGTCTTAGGGAGGCAGAAGGGACTCGAACCCTCGACCCCCAGAACCACAATCTGGTGCTCTAACCAACTGAGCTACAGCCTCCGTGAAAATTGGTGCAAAGATATGGGCACGCTTTGCGAAAAAACAACGCGAGCAAAAGAGTTTTTTCAGGTCTTCCACAGGCGCAAAAGCAGGGCCTCGAGCGCTAGGAAAAGCAGGGCGAAGACTAAGCACCATCGCCAAAGGGCAATGCCGCGGTCTTCCTCAGTTACTACAGCGGTGAAGTCCGCTCTGGTGCTGCTGGCCAAGATCTTCATGTTAGGCCCTAGTTGGCCCTCCAGTTCGCTCTCTGTCAGGCACCTCAGGTCGCTTTCTGCGCGGTCATAATTGTAGGCAAAGACAGCCACGGTAGAGTCGCGCAGGATGACGTCGTACCAGCCGGCCTCGCTCAGTTGGGTACCTGGCGTGAGGAGGGCTTTAGCGCCCAAAAGCCGCTGCTCCGGGATGAATTCGCGCAGGTCTGCCGTGCTGGGAGTGGAGGCAGTGTTGTCTGGCCTGCGTTTTATCCTATAGATGACTTCTCCAGTAGCGGAAACCGGATGCGTAATTTCGAGCACTTCATCCCGGCCGAGAGTGTAAGCGATTTGCCGCCCTTTAGAGCCAGCTATGGCAGTCTTGAACAGGAGCGGAACGAAAATTTCCCCGTGCGCTACCAGGTCGTTGGTGCGCTCATCGAGTGGGGCAGCGCAGAGATAAAGCGCCCCTTCGCCCAAGGTGTACTTGGCCAGCATAGCTAAGCCATCGCGATAGGTCAAGATGTGTTCGCCGCGCTCAGGAGCGATGCGGAAGTTGCCGCGCGTGGCCGGCAGGCGAAGGTTGGCGTTGGCATTGATGAACACATCGCGGAAAACAAACTCTTGGGTATTGACCTGCGCGGCCTGACGTTCGGCCATCTGGTAGGGGCCGAGCGTGCCCGCCTGAAAGAGCTGGAGGAAGCTGTTGTAGGCGTTCAGATCGCCATTTTGAGCGGGAAAAAAGAGAACATTGCCGCCGTTTTGGGCAAAAGTTTTCAGTTCTTGCGCCAAGCCCGAGGTGATGACTACAGGTTCGTTAAGCACAATCAGCTGGTAGTTGGCGAATTGCGAATAGTCGAGCGTGCGCACGTCGGCGTTGTCCACCCGGAAATAGGAGGCGCCTACAAAGGCATTGTTGAGGTAGCGGTTGGGTTGTTGCTCGTTGATAACCAGCACGTTGATCCGTTCTGCAACGTAGAAGGTCAGATAGTAATCGTCGTCGAATTGTACCGGGTAATCGGTGATGTTCAGTTTGGCGATGTGCCACCCTGGGTGCAGAATGTTGAAGCGCACAGTATCCGTGCGCGTGCTGCGAGCGGGCAAGCGGAGCGCCGCGGCGGGTTTGGTTTGCCCTTCGTGCTGGAGCGCCAAGCGCACCTCTTCGGCGTCTTCTGTGCCGCGGTTGCTGACTTTGACGAGCAGCTGGGCAGGCTGATTGAGGATTTGCACCGGGCTTTCGAACCAAGCCGAGTCAATAGAGAGGTTGTTCTCCTGTACGGCGCGCAAGGGCACCAAATGGATAGACATCAGGGTATCGGAGAAGTTCTCCAAATCGCTCTGGTTCGCTTGAAAGTCGCTGATAAGGTAGGCGATGTGGTTTTCAGCCTTGCCAGAGTTGAGGCACTGCTGTTGGCGGAGCAGCACCTTGGAAAGTGGCCGCGAGGCAGGGCCGATGCGAATTTCGTCAATGCGCGCCAAAGCATCTTCCTGGCTGATGAGCCGCTGGTCGCGCCCCTCGAAGTCGGCCGTGAGGATTTGGAATTGCTCCCCAACGCCATAGGCTTTCACTATCTCGCGAGCGCGCTGTTTGGCTAACTCAACGAGAGGGGCATCCTCGCTGAGGGCGGCCATGCTAAAGGAGTTGTCCACGTACACCGACACAGCGCGTTGCCCCTGCTTGACGGCTGTGGAACGCGGAATGAATGGCTGAGCGAATGCCAATACTAGAAAAATCAGGGCCAAGCAGCGCATAAGCAGCACCAGCAGGTTGCGTAGGCGTTGGCGGTTGCTGGTAACCTCTTTTACCTCCTGCAAGAAGCGCACGTGCGAGAAATACACCTTCTTGAAGCGGCGGAAATAAAAAAGGTGTATAATGATGGGGATGGCTATAAGGGCTGTGGCAGCCAGAAAACCAGGGAAGACAAACTGCATGAGGCCGAGCTGTGGTTGAAAACGGGCGACAAAGGTACGCGCTTCACCCATTGCGCCTGTTTGTTTGACTATGCCCGTATTTCTGACAGTCCTTCCAGTATTGGAGGTTTTTCACACATGCACACGCTGCAGCACCTCCTTGACGAGCAGCGTGAGCCTTGGCTGTGCCTCGTCGGCCAAGGCGATGACATCCTCTACGCTGGTTTCGCGGATAACGCTGGGTGGATAAGAAACATTCGTAACCAAGGAAAGCATAAGCACCGGAATACCCTGATGCCGAGCCACCAGCACCTCTGGCACAGAGGACATACCGGTACAGTCACTGCCCAACAGGCGCAGCATAGCATACTCTGCGGGCGTCTCCAAATTAGGGCCCTGCAGGGCAGAGTACACGCCCTCGAAGGCGCGAATGCGATGCTCCATGGCCACCTCGAGCGCCAAATGCCGCAAGCGGGCGTCGTAGGGCTGCGACATGTCGGGGAAACGCGGACCTAAGCGCTCGTCATTAGGGCCGCGCAAGGGGTTCTCTGGCAGCAGATTGATGTGGTCGCGCACAATCACGATGTCGCCGCTGCGAAAATGCGGATTGATACCGCCCGACGCATTGGTGATGATAAGTCGCTCGACACCCAACGCACCTAAGACGCGAATAGGAAAGGTAACTTGCTGCATCGTCCAGCCCTCGTAATAGTGTAAGCGCCCGGCCATCACAACTACAGGATGACCCCCGAGATGACCAAAGACCAATTCGCCGCGATGACTTTGCACCGTACTTTGGGCAAAATGAGGTATTTTGCTGTAGGGAACTTTTGCTTCTACCTCTACCTCATCGGCCAAACTGCCCAGGCCCGTGCCCAACACGATACCGCTTTTGGGGCGTGCATTGGTCATTTGGCGGATAGCTGCCAGAGCCTCTTGAATTGCTTCATACAGGGATGTTGAGTGGTTATCCATCGGCAGATCTGAAAAGAATATTGAGTAGAATAATGTTGGTATAGGCGTGAATAGTGATTGATAATGAAAATGCCGCTGCCTCTCTTTGTTTTTGCCCTGCTTTTGGCCCAGTGTATCCGCAATTCGAGGAAGCAAACTTTGTCTATGCAGAAGCGCAAAACTATGCAGGCGCAAAGTTCAGAAGCGCTCTGGGATGTCGCTCGCCCTCCTTTTTTTATGCTACAGCTTCCCCTGATAGTATCTTTGATGCATCAACAAGAAGAGGCGGATGCGGTCGAGTAACTGCTGCGGCAGTCGTTGATTTGGTACATTCGAAAACTTTACAGTATAGGCGACAAAGAACAAGTACTCAAGATATTCGAGCGTGTTCCGAAGGATGCGCAGGAGGCGTACGAGATGATTTTGGAGGAGCATCGCTTGGAGATGGGTCAGGAGGTGTTGGAAAAGACTTGGGAAGAGGCCATGGAGCAAGGTATTCAGCAGGGTATCTAGGAACATATCCGGGTAACTGTGCCCAATCTGCTGCGGGCTTTGCCTTCATTGAGCGACGCCCAAATAGCTGCGCGATAGCGGAAACCACTGCGGAATTTGTCCGCTCCTTGAGAGAGGAACTGGCCCAAAAGTCGGAGGAGCCTGACGATACAGAAAAACCATAAGGCCGCTTCTTAGGAAGGCTCACGTCCACCAAGCGGAAGGCAGAGGTGAAAAAAAGTGCGTTCTTTCTGAGGCAGTCAGAACTGATCGGCGCGCTACAAGCACAGCTTATTATTTTCTCAGTGCTATCTGTTTACCAGTTGCAGTTTCGCCCTTCAGTCAAACGCATTGGGCTGCTACCTTTGCCGCCTCAATAGCGCCCTTTGGCGCCCAAAGATTTCCGCTACTTATGTACCGAACGCACACCTGTAATGAGCTTCGCCTGAACGATGTGGGTAAGAGTGTAACCCTGGCCGGCTGGGTAGCTGCCAGTCGAGACTTGGGTGGTCTGACGTTTATAGACCTACGCGACCGATACGGCATCACGCAGCTGGTCTTCGATATGGAAGAAAACGCTGAACTATGCGAACGCGCCCGCCGACTGGGGCGCGAGTACGTCGTGCAAGCCAGCGGTATCGTACGCGAACGAGCCAGCAAGAACCCCAACCGCGATACTGGCGATATAGAAATCCAGGTTACTGAGCTACACGTGCTAAACCCGGCCAAGACACCGCCCTTTACTATCGTGGATGATACTGACGGTGGCGACGACCTGCGCATGAAGTACCGCTATCTAGATCTGCGCCGGCCCTGCATCCAGAAAAACATCCTCTTCCGCTCGCGCCTGAGTTTGGAGACGCGCCAGTATCTGGCTGCCCAGGGCTTTGCGGAGATAGAGACGCCTTTCCTCATTAAGTCCACGCCCGAGGGCGCGCGCGATTTTGTAGTGCCTTCACGCATGAACAGGGGCCAGTTTTACGCCCTTCCGCAGTCGCCTCAGACCTTCAAGCAAATCCTCATGGTGGCTGGCTATGACCGCTACTTTCAGATAGTCAAGTGCTTCCGCGACGAAGACCTGCGTGCCGACCGTCAGCCGGAGTTTACCCAGATTGACTGTGAGATGGCATTTGTCCATCAAGAGGACGTGTTGCAGACCTTTGAAGGGCTGACGCGCCACCTTTTCCGGGCTTTGCTCGGCACTGATCTGGGACCATTTCCGCGCATGACCTACGACGAGGCGATGCGGCGCTTTGGCTCCGACAAGCCAGACCTGCGCTTCGGTATGGAATTCTGCGACCTCACGGCCCACGCGCGCGGCAAGGGCTTTCCGGTGTTCGACCAAGCCGAGAGTGTGCTGGGCATCTGCGCCACAGGGTGCGCCACCTACAGCCGCAAGCAGTTGGATGAGCTGACCGAGTGGGTGCGCCGCCCGCAGATCGGAGCCAAAGGGTTGGCGTATGTGCGCTACGACGCCGATGGTTCGGTGAAATCATCGGTGGACAAGTTCTACTCTCCTGACGACCTGAAAAGCTGGCTGGTGGCTTGCGGGGCCCAACCGGGCGACTTGCTACTTATCTTAGCGGGCGAGACGGAAAAGACACAAAAGCAGCTGTCGGAACTACGTCTGGAAATGGGCAACCGCTTGGGCTTGCGCCCGCCGCACGTCTTTAAGCCGCTGTGGGTGGTGGACTTTCCGCTGTTGGAGTGGGACGAGGAAGAGGGCCGCTTTTTCGCCATGCACCACCCGTTCACCTCGCCTAAGGCGGCCGACATCCCGAAGATGGACTCAAACGACCACGCGACGTTGAAGAGCATCCGCGCCGACGCCTACGACTTGGTCATCAATGGCGTGGAGATTGGCGGTGGATCCATCCGCATCCACAACCGGGAGCTGCAGAGCCGCAACTTCCGCCTGTTGGGCTTCACGCGCGAAGAAGCAGAGGCGCAGTTTGGCTTCCTGCTAGGCGCCTTTGAATACGGAGCGCCGCCGCACGGGGGCATCGCCTTTGGTTTTGACCGCCTCTGCGCTGTCATGAATGGCGCCAACTCCATCCGCGACTTTATCGCCTTCCCTAAAAATAACCAGGGCCGCGATGTCATGATTGACGCGCCGGACATGCTGAAGCCGCAACAGCTGGAGGAGCTGGGCATTGCCATTGTGCCACCTGAGCATTGAGCGGCTATAAAAAGGGAGGAATGTAACCGTTTGACGCCAATTAGTACTCTTTGGGCAACAAAACCTCCCGACAGTACGCCCAAGTGGCATAGCTTCGCCACTGCTGTGGCGTGTCGTATTCTTACTTTCCATTCAAAAAAACTGCTTGCGTTATGCGCTGGATTACTCTTGCCTTAATGTGGGTTGCTGCTGTTGTTTCGCTCAATGCCCAACTCTCGGCGCCCTCTTTCTTCAAACCTATCGCCGAGGAGGCCATACTCCTGCCCGAACAGGCAGAGCGTAAGCTCATCCCGTTGCGCTATCAGACGTACAAGCTGGACTACGAGGCCTTGAAGGCTCACCTGCAAAGTGCACCTCCTGAGTTTAGCCCGGCGGCGCGTCAGCAGCGCTGTCTTCTGAGCCTGCCCTTGCCCGACGGGGCGATGGAGGTCTTTTCGGTGTGGGAAACCTTCCAGCTCGAACCTGCGCTGGCCGAGGCTATGCCCTTCGCACGCACCTTTGCCGGCGAGGCGCTGCGCCGACCCGGCATGACGGTGCGCCTATGCTACACGCTGCGCGGGCTGAATGCTCTCATTTTTTGGCCCGACTTAAGCATGTCTGCTGTAGAGGTGTACGCTTGGGGGCAAGACCGCTACTACATGGCGTACTATGCCAAAGACCTGCCCGAGGAGGCGCGTGTGTCAGGAGGGCAACACCCCATTGTGCTTAAGTCAGCTCTAGGTGCGCCACAGGGGCAGCCGTACGTGCCAAGGGTGCAAGAGCGTGGTTCGACGCTAAGCGACCCTGTGCAATTGAAACAATATCGCCTTATCATTTCCACTACGGGAGAGTTTTCGCAAGACCATGGCGGCACGCGCGAGCTGGTCTTCTCTGCCTTGGTAGAACACATTAACCGCATTAATGCACCCTACGAGCGCGACTTCGCCCTGCGCTTTGTGTTGGTACAAGCGACATTGGCGACGATTTTCCTCAACCCAGCTACCGATCCCTTTACGGCGGCCGACAACGGAGGTTTGGCTGCGCAAAACCAGCAGGCGCTCGCCATAGCAGGTGTTCCGCCAGCTGCCTATGATGTGGGGCATGTCTTTGCGCGCGGTGGCGGCGGTGTTGGCGGCTTGGGAGTAGTATGCCAGAATAGCAAATGGTTGGGCTGCACCTCAGGCAGCGGCTCTTATGGGTTGTTCTTCACGTACGTTGCCTGCCAGGAACTGGGGCACCAATTGGGCGGCAACCACACCTGGAACCGCTGTGGAGGGTTTGCTGAAGACCAACGCGCACCGCTAACCGCTTATGAGCCAGGCAGTGGTAGCACCATTATGTCTTATGTAGGAGGGTGCGGTCCCGACAATGTGCAGGGCTTCCCTGACCTGTATTTTCACGGCGGCTCCATCAAGGAAATGCGCCAATACATTGATTTTACGGGCGGCGCACAATGTGGGACACTCACGCCCACTGGCAATCAGCATCCAGTAGTATCACTTCCTTATTCTAATGGCTTTTTCATTCCCATCGGCACGCCTTTCGAGCTGACTGGCACCGCCACAGACCCCGATGGTGACCCACTCACCTACTGCTGGGAACAGGTGGACATTGGCCCTGAAACACCTTTAGGCACGCAGCTGGGCAATTCCCCCATCTTCCGTACGCGCCCAGCAGTTTCCGTACCCAACCGATACTTCCCGCAGCTGAGCACCATCCTTAGCGGCACCCCAGACCCGCGCGAGCTGCTGCCAGAATACACGCGCAACCTCACCTTTTTGCTCACGGTTCGCGACGGCCTCGGCGGGGTAGGAAGCGCAGAAGTATCCTTCAAGGCCTGGGGAGATGCCGGGCCATTCACGGTGCAGTACCCCAATACCGCTGCTGACCGATGGAACATCGGTGAATATGCCGAAGTGCGCTGGGATGTGGCCAACACGAATCAGGAGCCGGTCAATTGTTCGCGCGTAAACATTCGCCTGAGCACCGACGGCGGCCTGACCTACCCCATTATGCTGGCCGAGCGCGTTAGCAATGACGGTAGCCACTACGTGCTCGTGCCCAACATACCTACCTCGCAGGCACGGGTGCGCGTGGATGGCGCAGACAATGTTTTCTTCAACATTTCCCGACAAAACTTCACCATCCAGCAGCCCACCCAGCCCTCGCTGACAATGAGCCTCGACAACGACAGCGGCACCCTCTGCTTGCCCGCAGCGCACACAGTTATCATCCGTACTGCTGGCGTGCTGGGCTTCAACGCACCCGTAACACTCGACTTCGACCAGCCACTGCCGCCCAACATCTCGGCTAGCTTCAGCAAGACAATCCTACAACCCGGCGAAGAAGCCACGCTGACGCTCGACTTCTCTCAAGTAAATACGGAAGAAACTTTCACCCTTTGGCTGCGTGCCACGGCTGCTGGTGAGGCGCCCATCGTGCGCCCTATCGTGCTGACAACCCTGCGCAACGACTTCAGCGGCTTGGCGCTCGCGTTTCCACCCAATGGCGCCGTAGATCTGGGTCTGACGCAAACGCTGCGCTGGAACAAGGGCTTGGACGCCCTCACTTACGATGTGCAGCTGGCTACCAGTCCTTCCTTCGAGCCGAGCACCATTGTAGCTGCTGTGAGCAACACCACCTTAGATAGCTTTCGCATCTCGGTGTTTTTAGAAAAAGGCCAAGCCTACTTCTGGCGTGTGCGCCCACGCAATCGGTGCGGTGCTCACGCCTGGACGGCGCCTTTCTTCTTCTCCACCTTGGCAGAAAAATGCTTTGTGTGGGAAGCCAATGACCTCCCTAGAAACCTTACGGCCAATGGCAAACCGGTCATCGAGTCGAAAATCAATGTAGTGAGCGGTGGCAACATTAACACCATGGAAGTGCGGCGTGTCAAAGGCTACCATGAGTTCTTCCGAGACTTGGACGTGCGGCTTATCAGCCCACAAGGCACCGAAGTGGTGCTGTGGTCGGCTCGCTGCGGCAACTTCAACGGCTTTTTCAACCTGCGCCTGACCGATGCTGCACCTTCTTCCTTTCCTTGCCCGCCGCCCAACACAGGGCTGCCCTTCCAGCCACAGGAGCCGCTGGCAGGGTTCAAAGGGCAAAATGCTACGGGCATCTGGACCCTCCGCGTGCAGGACACCCAAATCGGCGGCGGCGGCACGCTGGAACAATTTCAGCTGGAGTTTTGCTCGGAAGTCGCCCAAAGCCCTCCTTTCTTGGTCAACAACCAACCACTCTATGTGGAAGCGGGTAACAACCATCCTATTGGTTCAGACCTACTACTGGCCGATGATGCGGACAACGGCCCAGAAGAGCTGGTCTTCACGTTGGTAACGGTGCCAGAACACGGCCATCTATCCAAGAACTGGTCGGCACCGCTCCAGCCCGGCGACCAATTCACTCAGGCGGATATTAACGGCGGCGCCATCCGCTTTTTCGACTATGGCCGCCGGCTGCCCGATGGCTTCTTCTTCATCGTCAGCGATGGGCAAGGCGGCTTTTTCGGCACTCCGCGCTTCCTCATCGAACCTCAGACAGTAAGCACACGCCTGCCTGCGGAGGCTGCGGCTACTTTCCAATTGTATCCTAACCCAGCGCGCGAGTTGGTCTGGCTGGCCCTGCCCGAACCGACGAGCGAAGCTCTGAGCGTACGCCTTTTTGACAGCGCTGGCCACATGGTCCAGGAGGTAATACTGTCCTCGGGCAATACGCTCCACTCTATACCTCTCTTAGGGCTAGCACCAGGGCTGTATTTCGTCCAAGTGGGTCAGGCCGTCAAAAAACTGGTCTTGCTGAAATAAGCCTGCTAAGTTTTTGTCCAAAAAACGGATGTTTGCCCGCAATTCATGGCCTTAGGCTGCAAGATGATAGGCGACTGGGGCCGCGGTCTTAATCGTGCGTAACAAAACAACATGAACTATCTGCGACTACTGTTGAACACGCTGCTGCTGTGTCATTTGTCTATCAATGCCTTGGCCCAGCCGGCGTTGAAAAGTCCGGACGAATTTCTGCCTCATCGCTTGGGCGAGCAGTTTACACCTCACCACATGCAGGTGGCCTATTTCGAATACTTGGCAGCCAATGCCCCCGCCACCATGCGGCTGGAGCGCTACGGCACCACCTACGAAGGGCGCCCCCTACAAGTAGCCTATTTCTCCTCGCCAGAAAACATGGCACGACTGGAGCAAATCCGACAACGCCACCTCCAGATGTCAGAGCCGGGCAACAAAGCCCCTCTCGATGGCGACTTGCCACCCATTGCCATCGTATGGCTGAGCATGAGTGTGCATGGCAACGAGCCTTCTGGCTCCGAGTGCAGTATGCTTTTGGCATGGCAGCTGGCCTCACAAAGCGAGCCTGAAGTGCGCCAATGGTTGAAAAATACAGTAGTCATCCTCGATCCCTCGCTCAACCCCGACGGGTACGACCGCTACACACACTGGTATCGCTCGGTGAGCAACAAGCGCAAAAACCCCCAGCCCGATGCCCGCGAACATGTGGAGCCTTGGCCGCGTGGCCGAACCAACCACTACCACTTCGACCTCAACCGAGACTGGGCCTGGGCCACCCAAATCGAAACCCAGCAACGCCTCGCCCTTTATTACCGATGGCGCCCGCACATTCACGCTGACCTACACGAGCAAGGCGTGGATGCCCCTTACTACTTCGCTCCGGCCGCTGAACCATTGCACGACTACATTACCCCGTGGCAGCGCGAGTTCCAAGGCACTGTGGGCCGTAACCACGCCCGCTACTTTGACCAAAACGGCTGGCTTTATTTCACTAAGGAAGTATTCGACCTTTTCTACCCCTCTTATGGCGACACCTACCCCATGTTTACCGGCGCCATCGGCATGACCTACGAGCAGGCGGGCCATTCCACTGCTGGACGCGCAGTCATCACTTCTGCAGGCGATACGCTCACCCTTCGCGACCGCATCCTCCACCACCTGACCACCAGCCGCTCCACCATCGAAGTGGCCAGCAAGAACGCCGCCGCATTAGTGGACAACTTCCGCAAATACTTCGAGCAAAACACCAACCGTCCCCAGGGTGCCTATACGGCCTTCGTCCTGTCCGCTTCGAACCAACCCAACGCCATCGCAGCGCTGTGTCAGCTGCTCGACCGGCACCACATCCGCTACGGGCGCGCCGGCACCTCTATGCGAGGCCTCCGAGCATTCAGCTACCTCGAAAACAAAGACACCACCCTTGACCTGCGTGAAAACGACATCGTCATCAGCGCTTACCAGCCCAACGCCGTACTACTACAGGTGCTCTTCGAGCCTGAACACCGCTTGAGCGATTCCCTCACCTACGACATCACCGCCTGGGCCTTGCCCTATGCTTACGGCCTAGAAGCCTATGCCCTCAAGCAACGCCTCGAACCTAAATGGGCTTGTGAACCGTATCGAGCTCCCGTCATGCGCATTTCCGCTTCGCCATATGCTTGGTGTGTCCATTGGAACTCGGCCGCCTCAGCGCGCTTCTTAGCTCGGGTACTAGAAAAAAGCGTACGCATCCGCTATGCTACCAGCCCCTTCTCCTTAGCTGACCAACATTTCGAAAGTGGCGCCCTCGTCATCAACCGCGCCGATAACACGGCCCTCGCCGGCGAACTGGACGCCATAGTACAAGAAGCCGCTCGCACAGCCAACGTACAGGCACACCCCATTTTTAGCGGTTGGGCCGACAAAGGCTACGACTTGGGGTCCGGTAGGTTCAGGCTCATTAACCAGCCAGAGGTCGCCCTCATTTATGGCGATGAAGTAGACGACAATGCTTTCGGCCATCTGTGGTACCTCTTTGAGCAAGACCTAGACTACCCCATCTCGCCCATCGCCCTAAACAACCTACCCCGTGCCCGCCTGAGCGATTACAGCGTGCTCATCTTCCCTGACGGTCAGTACAACCTTTCCGAAAGCACAATGCGCACCCTGCAAGAGTGGGTACGCCAAGGCGGCCGACTCATCGCCATCGAAGGTGCCGTGCGCGCCTTTGCAGACAAGGAAGGGTTTGAACTCAAGACCCGCCAAGAACCTAAAAAAGACTCTACCACGACCACTTCACCAAGCAAAGTTTATCGCTTACACGAGCGCGAGCGCATTAGCGAGCAGGCCTTAGGCGCAGTCATCCGCACTGAAATAGACCTCTCTCACCCGCTTGCCTTCGGCCTGTCGGGCCGATACTTCTCGCTCAAAAACAACAACCGATGCTACGACGTCGGTACCAACGCCATCGCACCCGTGCGCATTGGTGAAACTCTCACCTCCCGCGGCTTTATCGGGAGCCGCCTCAAAACACGACTGAAAAACACTCCCGTCGTAGCCGTGCAGCCTATGGGCGACGGGCAGATCGTCTTCTTCGTAGATGACCCCATCTTCCGCGGCTTCTGGGAACACGGCAAAATACTCCTCTACAACGCCCTCTTCTTCTAAGGCTCCCGCCACACGACGTTACCCTCGGCATTGATATACTGCCACTTGCCGCCTACCACGACGCGCCCCAGCCCATGGACAAAGGGTGCCGCAGCCTCGTAGGTCGGCCGAATGGCCCAGATACCATCAGGCAGCAAGTAACCCCAGCGGCCGTTGCTCTGCGCCGGAGCCAACCCTTGCCGAAAAGCCCCAGCCCGCTCAAACTTCGGCAAAACCGCCAAACGCCCCTGCGGGTCCACATACCCGAAAGCGCCGTTGACCTCCACCAACGCTAACCCCTCGCTAAAGTCATCGGCATACTCAAACATAGGCTCAATGACTACCGCCCCCTCCTGGCTGACAAAGCCGTATTTACCACCCTCAAAAGCCAATGCCATACCCTCCTTAAACAAAACGGCAGACCTCCCGGGTGCAAAGGCAAAACGCGGCGCCAATAACACCGCTCCATCCCGGCCCACCAAACCCCAACAGCCGTTCTCCACCACCACCGCCACCGGCCCATCAAAAGGCTGACACGCCTCCCATGCCGGTGCGATGACAAAATGGCCATCAGGCCCAATAAAACCACAACGAGCCTCCAACGCCGCCGGCGCCAACCCCTGCCGAAACCCACCCGCCGCACTGTACACCGGAGGCAGCACAAAGCGCCCCTCCGCATTGATGTAGCCAGCCCGGCCCTCTATCTGCACCGCTGCCAACCCTTCCGAAAAATCATCTGCACCATCAAAACGCGCCCGTATCACCTCATCACCGCGCCCATCCACAAATCCCCACTGCCGCACCACCTGCACCCGCGCCAAGCCCTCCGAAAACAGCCCAATAGCCCGATACAGGCGCTTCGCATACAGCCGCCCCCACGCATCCAGCAGTACCCAGCGGTCGTTCAGCCGCACCCGCGCAAAACCCTCGTGAAAATCCGTCGCCTCCAAATACTGCGGCTCTATGACCACCTCGCCCGCCTCATTCATGAAGCCGAAGTATCCCCGCTGGCGAATCTTGAACAGTAGCGACCGCGTCATGAGCGGCAAAATTAGGACATCCCTCCTCCGCGCGGCGCAATTAGCGCTTCCCCCCTCACCACCTGCCTTTCTCCCCCCATTTTTTTGGGAAAAAACGGCTGCCCAGCGCTGCCCCCGCTTCTGTTGCCCGCTCGAGTACGCACGTCTCTTGCCTAGCCCCGGGCGTCTTTCTGCTCCGCTCGGGGCTTTAATAACGGCGCCACTGCGGCCACCCCTCTCCGCGTGTGGCGTATAGCATGCGCGGATCTGCCAAGGTGCATCTCGCCATTATTAAGGCCCAAAAGCGGGACGGAAGCATACAAGGCCCTAGCAAGGGTTTCAAGGCCGCAAGTGCGCGATACGGCCAAACAAAGGCTCCAAGGCCGTCTTTCTTTCCCTAAAAAATAATCCTCGTATCGGCGTCGGAGCGGCTATGAGCCTTGCGGATACTTTTTCTTGCCTGTTTTTTTTTGGAAAAAAGCGGCTTCGCCACTCTGCGCTTCCGGAGGGCACGTTTCCTATTTCACCGCCTCCGCTATTCGGTTAGGGTAGTCCGTGATGATGCCATCCACGCCCAGCTGTACCAAGCGCCGCATGGCGCCGGGGTCGTTGACTGTCCAGGGGATGAGCTTCATGCCTCTTTGATGGCAGAAGCGAACGGTCTTTCGACTGACCAAGGCGTAGTAAGGGCTGTAGATGGCTGGCGTAAAGCCCAGCCGCTGGAGGTTCTTTTCGGGGCCGAGTGCGTTCTCGACCAGCAGGGCCAGCGGCTGGTCGGCATCCTGGGCGCGGACGGCGCGCAAAGCGCGCAAATCAAAAGACTGCACCGTGCAGGCATTGCGCAGGCCCAGGGCTGTTATTTCCTCGACGACCAAGCGGGCAAAGGTGTCCACCGGTGGCGTGCGGATGCCGTCCCATTCGGGCCGGCTCTTGATTTCGAGGTTCCAACGAACGGGGCGGTCAGGGTACGCCTGGCGCACGGCCTCCACCACCTCGCGCAGCGTAGGCTTATGAGCGGACTGCGGAACCTGCTCCGGGAAGCGCGGATGACGCAAGCGGCCGCAATCGTAGGCGCGGATTTCGGCAGCCGTCAGGCGGTACAGCCACACGCCCTCGGCCTCTTGGGCAGACAGGCGGCTGCCATCGGGGCGCAGGCAAATGTCGGGGTTGAACCAAGGCTCATGGCTGACGATGAGCTGATGGTCTTTTGACACCGCCAGGTCGAGTTCCAGCGTGGTTACCTGCGGATACTGTAGGGCGCGCAAGAAGGCAGGCACGGTGTTTTCGGGCGCTAGCCCACGCGCACCTCGATGGCCCTGCCAGTCGAAGGTCGGCGGTATGTTTACGGGTTTGTTTTCCAATGGCTTGCAAGTGATGAGCAAGAGGGTGAAAAGTGCAAGGCTCCACTTTTTGGCAGGCAGGCTTGGTCGGCTCATAGGCGGCTCTGTTTCTTTGGGCGCCTTTTGGGCGCTGGCCAAAGGTAAGGGCAGCGGCTGCGGCCTAAGGGTTAAATCGCTGCAAAGTTTTCGGCGCTCCGAAAGTCTATTGGCATATAAAATACACTACCCGATTATGCTCGACGTCAAACAGTTTTTCTTTGAGCTGCCCAAGCGCATCTCGCCAGACGATCTCGGCAACGAACCCGCAACGTTCCACTTCGACCTGGGCGACGCCGGCCAATTCACCGTGCAGCTGGAAGGCGGCCAGTTGCGCGTCAGCGAAGGGCTGGCGGGCGAAGCAACGTCTTCGGTAAGAACCTCTGCCGAAGCCTTCGAGAAGATCCTCAGCGGCGACCTAAACCCGATGATGGCCATGATGACGGGCAAGCTGTCCATCAAGAACCCTGGGGCATTGCTCAAGTACGCCAAACTCTTTGGGCTGATGTAAGGGTATAGGGTAGAGTGGTCTATTCCTCGTCGAAGAAGTCCTCATAGGAGTACTCCTTGAAGCGGTCGAGTTCGCGGCGTTCCTTTTTGGTGGGGCGGCCCGCGCCTTTTTCGCGCTTTTCAGCGGCGGCAGTGGCGTTGAGGAACCAGGCGTTGTACTTGTTTTTCTCCTCTGCAGGAGTGATGTCTTCGTAGCAGGTAACGGCAATGGGTGCACCCACGCGCTTTTCGATGGGCTTGAGGACGCGAAACTCAAAGTTGAAGCCCGACTTGCGCACAGTTACCACGTCGTTTTCGCCCACGAGGTGCGAGGGTTTGACAGGCTCACCCTCCATGCGCACCCGACCGGCTTTGCAGGCATCGGCGGCCAAGGTGCGGCTCTTGAAAATGCGCACACTCCACAGCCATTTATCCACGCGGACTTTTGCCATAACGCTTTGATAGACGCCATTCAGGGCTACAAAGGTAGGTGTTTTAAGGACGGTTTTCCACGCCTAAAAACGGCCTTTTCCCCACGGAGCAGTGGAGAACTTAGCACCGCCGAGTGGCCACCTTTTCCTTTGAGGTGCGCTATCTTTGCCAGGTTTTTGGGCAAAAACGGGCATTTTTCCATGAAAATCACCTACTTCGGGCACTCATGCTTCTTGGTAGAGGCTGGCGGCAAGCGGTTGCTGCTCGACCCCTTCATCTCGGGCAACCCGCTGGCAACCCACATCCGCTTGGACGATATTCGGTGCGACTACGTTTTCCTCACCCACGCGCACAGCGACCACGTGGCCGACGTGGAAGCGGTGATGAAAAACAACCCTGGCGCTGTCATCGTAGGCATCTGGGAAATCTACACCCACTACACCGCTAAGGGCTTCCAAGGGCACCCGATGAATAAGGGTGGCTGGTGGTCCTTTGACTTTGGGCGCGTGAAGATGGTCAATGCCGTACACAGCAGCAGCTTCCCCGACGGCAGCTACGGCGGCGAACCGGTGGGCTTCGTGCTCGACACGGCCGACGGAGTGCTCTACGTGGCCGGAGACACCGCCCTGACGACGGACATGCAGCTCATCCCGCGCATTTGCCCTCCGCTGACGGCGGCCATTCTGCCCATCGGCTCTAACTTCACCATGGACTACCATGACGCCGTGCTGGCCAGCGACTTTATCGCTTGCAACCACATCATCGGCTGCCATTTCGATACTTTCGGGTTCATCAAGATTGACCACGAGCAGGCCAAGACGGCCTTTGCCGAAAAGGGCAAGGAACTGCGCCTGTTGGCCATCGGAGAAAGTTGCGAGGTCAGACCCTGATTTTCTTCATCTCTAAAAAAACTTCTCCTTTTTCTATGGGAAAAATCATCACCATAGCCAACCAAAAAGGCGGTGTAGGCAAAACGACCACAGCTATCAACTTGGCGGCTTCGCTGGCCATTCTGGAAAAGCGCGTCTTGCTCATTGATGCCGACCCACAGGCCAACGCCTCTTCGGGGGTGGGGGTCATTACGGATGAAAACACCGTAGGCCTTTACGATTGCATGGTGGGCGGCGAAGACCCGCGCTTGGCCATCGTAGAGACGCAAACACCCAATCTGTGGCTGCTGCCCTCCAGCATCAACTTAGTGGGCGCCGACGTAGAGCTGGTCAACCGCCCTAAGCGCGAGTATATCCTGCGCGACATCGTCCAGCAGGTGCGCAGCGACTACGATTTCGTCTTCATAGACTGCCTGCCCTCGCTGGGCCTCATCACCGTCAATGCGCTGGTGGCCGCTGATACGGTGCTTATCCCGGTGCAGTGCGAGATGTTCTCTTTTGAGGGATTAGCCAAGCTGAAAAACACTATCGCCTTGGTGAAGCAAGGCTACAACCCTAACCTCAAGGTCGAAGGGTTGCTTATCTCTATGTACGACAGCCGCTTGCGCTTGGCCAACGCCATTGTAGAAGAAGTGCGCAACAGCAGCAGCGACTACGTCTTCGAAACCATCATTCATCGCAACGCCCGCGTGGCAGAGGCGCCCATGCAGCATGTACCCGTGGCCATGTACGACGTAAACAGCAAGGGTGCTGTGAATTTTTTTAATCTGGCGAACGAATTCCTCCGCCGGAACACCGCGAACTGAACCACTCTCCATGTCGAAAAAACTTAACAAGGCTGACTTTGGCAAGGGCATCCGTGCGCTGCTGTCGAACCCGGCAGAGCTGGAGCAAGCCGTCCAGGAAAACCCACAGGCCGTGGTGCGCGAACTGACGCACACGGTGGCGATGTTGCCCATTGAGCAGATAGAGGCCAACCCCTTCCAGCCGCGCACAGAGTTTGACCAGGAAGCTCTGCGCGAGCTGGCTGAGAGTATCCGCGTGCACGGCCTCATCCAGCCCATCACGGTGCGACGCCTGCACGACCGCGCTTACCAGCTCATCTCTGGGGAGCGCCGCTTCCGCGCCAGCCAGATGGCCGGCCTACGCGAGATACCAGCCTATGTGCGCTTGGCCGACGACCAGCAGATGCTGGAAATGGCGCTCATCGAGAACATTCAGCGCCAAGACCTCAACGCCATCGAGATAGCCATCTCTTACCAGCGCCTGAAAGAAGAGTGCAACCTGACTGATGAACAACTCTCGGAGCGCGTGGGTAAGCAGCGCAGCACCATTACCAACTACCTGCGCTTGCTCAAATTGCCCGTGGACGTCCAGCAAGCCATCAAGAACGGCTCCATCAGCATGGGCCACGCCCGCGCGCTGGCCGGCGTCAATGACATCGCCTTCCAGCTATCGCTCCTGCGCCAGATCTTGCAGGAAGACCTGTCGGTGCGCGCCGTCGAGGAACTCATCGCCCGACACCAGGCCGAACGCGCGGGCAAGAAAGAACGCGCCGACAAACGCCTGCCCGAACACCTGCGCGAAATACAAGACCGATTCCGCGCCTTCTTCGGCGCCAAAGTAGACCTAAAGCGCAATGAGCGCGGCAAGGGGCAGATCGTCATCAAGTTTGAAAACGACGTCGAACTGAACCGCATCTTGGACATCATCGCAGAGCAAGATTAAAAAAGCCCAAACACCAACTCCTCGGCCCTAAGCAGCTGTCTGGACAGATAAAGGCACTTAACCCTCCAAAGGGCACAGGTGCCCAAACCATTCAATCACCACAAAACTGTCTGCGACATGCGCTTAAGCTTCTCTCTTGCCTTCTGTGCGTTGCTCCTCGGCGCCTCAATCTTGTGGTACAGCTGCCTACGCGACCAGTGTACGGAAACGCTTATTTACACACGTTACGACCCCATCTTCGTACAGCCGCAGGACTTCAGAAATACCGGCGTCGTCGCCGAGGCGCCGCGCCCGCTGAAAAAGTCCGGCAAGATGTACCTCATCGGCACTTATTTGCTCATCAATGAGCAGATGGAGGGTATCCACGTCTTCGACAATAGCGACCCCAGCAGCCCCGCGCCGATAGTTTTCTGGAAAATACCGGGTAACGTAGATATGGCTATCCGCGGCCAATACCTCTATGCTGACCAGTATGTGGACTTGCTCAGTATTGATATCAGCCATATCCAACAGCCCAGGATTGTATGCCGAACGGAAAACGTCTTTTCGCTCAAGGGCTATTATCCCGGACGAGGGTATTTTGTGGGCTACAAGAAGACAGACGTTACAGAAAGGTTGGAGTGCACGGACTCGCGCTATGGTATGAGCTGGTATGAAGATGAACAGTACATCTTCATGCGCGGCGATATGTCCGCTAACCCCAGCCTAATTTCGAGTTCTGTAGGATTACCCACGGGTATCGCCGGCTCCTTTGCACGCTTTGGGCAGTGGGGAGAATACCTCTACTGCGTGGACAACAATAAGCTGCACAGCTTCTCTGCGGCTAATCCGGCGTGCCCGGTCAAGCAATACAGCCAGCAGGTAGGGTGGAACATCGAAACCATTTTCCCTTTCAAAAACCGCCTTTTCATCGGGTCGAACAACGCAGTGCACATCTTCCGCCTGGACAACCCCGCCCTGCCCAGCAAGGAAGCGGTGTTTTCGCACGCTACGGGGTGCGACCCGGTAGTTTGCGACGAGGACAAGGCCTATGTTACGCTGCACGGTGGCACCGACTGCAACGGCACGCTCAACCAGCTTGATGTGCTCGACGTTCGCAACCTGCCACAGGTTAGCTTGGTGCGCACTTATCCGATGAAGAAGCCCATGGGCTTAGCCGTATCTGGCAACTTGCTCTTCGTGTGCGACGACGGCCTAAAGATCTACGACAAGACCAATCCTGCGGCGCTGCGGCAACTGAGCCACGTAAACGACATAGAGACCTTCGATGTCATAGCGCTTTCGGTCGCTCATGTGTTGGTCATCGGCAAGAGTGGTTTTTTCCAATACGACGTCAGCAACCCAAGCGCACCGCGCCTACTGAGCCAAATTCGCATTCAGCCCTAAACCGCTCTTGACAATATGAAGCCCTTCTTGCTTTTGGCTTTCTGGCTGGCCATGGCTGCTGCTTGCCTACAGGCCCAGCCCGCTCAATCTGCTTGCGACAAATTGCGTATGCGCGACGGTTCAGTGCTACGGGGCAATATCGTCCGCACTAAGGATGACGGGACAGCTCTTGTGCTCCGCATTCAAGATGGAGTAGAAATTGACATCGCCCTCAGCCGGGTAAAGAGCATTCGCCAGCGCTGTCTTGCCGCTGCTCCTTACACCTTTGAAGAGCGAGGCTGGTACCATCACTCCCGTGCGGTTTTTTTACCAGGGCAAAACTTTTCCGGAACGGCAGCACTGGGGCTGCAGGTGCAGCACAGTATTGGCTGGATGTTTCACCGTCTTCTTGGCGCAGGGCTTGGTGTGGGCGTGGACTTTATGGGCTTTGAAGCTTCACATCCGGTCTTAGTACCGCTCTTCGCCGAGGCAAGAGGTTATCTGTTGCGGCGCCAGGCATCACCCTTTTATGCCTTGGGGGCGGGGATGGGGTGGAGCATCCAGAACCCTGAACTTTCAGATTACGATGTGCGCTGGCGGGGCGGGGCGATGGCTCAGATGTTGTTGGGCTACCGTTTTGGCCGGTCTCTCACCTTGCACACGGGCGTGCGATGGCAACATGCGCGCGCTACAGCTCCCGTGCGATGGTGGGGTGGCGCTGGTATCCGGGAGATCCAATACTGGCGCTTCATGCTCGGGGTGGGTTATTTGCTCTGACAAGGGGGGTGAAGGACGAATTATGCTGAAGCGAAGAAAACCTTACACAGATGCGGAGCTGGTCGAGGGCTGCATGCGCAATGACCGCCGTTTTCAGGAAGCGTTTTATAGGCGCTTTTTCCCGGCGATGCTGCGCATGTGCCTGCGCCACACCGATGACGAGGAAACGGCTATCGCTGTTGCCAACCAGGGCTTTTTACGGGCTTTTCAGAAGATTCACACCTATGCATTCCAGGGCAGCCTCGAAGGATGGGTGCGCCGCTTGGTGTACCACAGCTTGGCAGACCACTTCCGGCGCAATGCGCGCTACCGCCATTTTCTGGTTTTTGAGGCGGTAGAACCTACCGCGGCCGCTTCTGCTGATGCTGCCTGCGATGAGGCTCATTTGTTGAGCCTTATCGAGGCCCTGCCTCCTACAGCCCAGGCGGTCTTCCGGTTGTACGCCATCGAAGGTTATAGCCACGCGGAGATTGCCGGGTTGTTGGGCATCAGCGAGGGCACGTCGAAGTGGTATCTCTCCACTGCTCGCCAGCGCCTGCGCCGATGGCTTGCTGAAGAGCGCGCCCGGGGGTAAAAGCGGCTTTGTTATTGGTAAACTGCTGAACTTAGTAACAGGATATGAACGATAAACATCTCGCAGACAAGGGCTGGCGCGCCATGGAGGCCCTCCTCGATGAGCACATGCCCACGCCGCGCCGCCGCCGCCGGGTAGTGGCCTGGTGGTGGCTCCTTCTAATAGGGGGAAGCCTCGCCGTCAGCATATGGTGGCGGTATCTGCGCCCTACATCGCCTCAACCACTGACTGCTCCGGCGCCCGAACAGCCAGTGGCGACGCGCATCGCCCAACCCGACAACTCTCAAGCGACGACAGCGATACCGCCGCCGACACTGCCACTGCCAATAGCTGCCCAGCCGCCTATAGAGGCTCATACACACCGGCTCAGGGCAATGCCGATGCTGGGCGTCGGGGCGGAAAGCCAGGGACTGGCGGCATGCTCTGGGCAAGCGCCTTTGGATGAGAGCACGTCCTTGCCAACATCTGAAGTTTCGACACGCTTAGCAGGCCGAGCGCTCGCCCTATTGCCCGGCGCTGTGCGCGCGTTATCCTCGCCTGAGCGCCTGCTGACGATGGGCGCGCTCGCACCAGTGGAGAACGCCCTACCCCAACCTGCCAAGACCCACCCTCTTTCATGGGGGGTAATGGCTGGCGGCTTCGCGCTATTCGATGGTTCGGCCTGCGGGGGTATGGTCGGCCTTTATGCTGATTGGGCGATGGGCGCGCGCTGGGGTCTGCGCAGCGGGCTGGCTTATCGCTACTACCGGTTTGCCAGTAGCGTGCCTAACAGCACGAGCAGGGTATTCTTGGATGGGAGTAATGTGCAGTTGCCTTCTTCATCGGGGGCTTTGACGGGTGATGGGGTATGGGTTTCTTTGTCGGAGGTGCACCGCCTGGAGGTGCCTGTGCAGATCTACTGGCATGTGGGCAAGCGGCTGCGCCTGTATGCTGGTTCGGCATGGAATGTGGCTGTAGCGCATCGGGTGAGGTCGGCCCTCGAGGTACAGGGGCAGACCCTTGAGATTGCCGATGTCAGTGAGGTGAGTAGCCTTGTGGGCGAGTACTTGGCGCGTTGGGAGGGGCACGCTGCGGTTGCCGCTGGTTATGCGCTGGGGCAGCGCTTCGAACTTCAGGCGCAGGTCGGTGGGCGTCTCTTCAGCGCTCCGCGTCTGCAGGGCAAGACCGGCGGTGCCACGGGCTTTTGGGGTAAAGATGAGGAGGACAACTGGCAGGAGCCATCTGCAGGGGAAAGGTTCGTTTTTCAGCTCTCTGTCTTGGGCCGACTGGGCCACTGCTCGCAAGGGAAACGCTGAGGTGTTGTGTTGAGCAAGGGCCAAGCGCGGCGACGTGTGGCTGTGGTCGCGCCATTATTAAGAACCCTGAGCGGGACGGGAACGCGCCCAGGGCCAAACAGGAGCCGCCAGCATGCTGCTGGGTGCAATGCCAAGCCTGAAGCTGTAGGGCCGTTTTTTCCCAAAAAAATGGAAGGGAGAAAGGGCAGAAACGAGCGCAACTAAGACTTGCGGGGTGGGTTCAGGGATGGTGCAAAACTTCCTCGATGGCCTTCCAGAAAACCTGGAAATTTAGAGAGATTTGCCTGAGACCACTGTCTGAGTGGACTTACTGGGTCAAGGGATCGCTGACGCCGAAGAAGCCTTCCATCCAAAGGTCGCCCAGTAGAGCGCCATCTTCGACGTGGTGTTCTATGCCTTGGATATCTGCTACTCGACGGGTCTGGGTGAAGCCGTGCTCATCGCGCCAAAGGATCCAGACCTCATCGGGGCGCAGGGCGTTGAGGAAGTGCGGGGAATGGGTAGTAACGAGCAATTGGGTACGTCTGCCTTGGTACTGCTATGGTGGGGAAGGGGGTTGGAGAAGGGAGTCAGAACCCGGCCTTTTTGGCGACTTCCTTGATGGTTTCTGCATCGCCCATGGTGTAGTAGTGAAGGCAGGGCACGCCTGCGGCGATGAGTTCGATAGACTGCTGGGCGCACCACTCGATGCCTATTTGCCGGACGGCTTCGTCGTTGGGGGCTTTTTGGACGGCCGTTACCAGTTCTTGGGGGAAGTTGACGAAGAACTTGCGCGGGATGCTAGTGAGTTGGTATCGCTTGGTGATGGGTTTCAGGCCAGGCACGATGGGCACTTCAATACCGATACGACGGCAGGCGTCCACGTATTCGAAGTACTTTTGGTTGTCGAAGAACATCTGGGTAACGATGTAATGAGCGCCGGCCTCCACCTTCATTTTGGTGTAGTGGAGGTCGGTATCGAGGTTGGGGGCTTCGAAGTGTTTTTCCGGATAGCCTGCGACGCCGATGCAGAAATCGGTCTTTTCTCCATTGACAATATCGGGGTCGAGGTAGATGCCTTTGTTCATGTTGGCAATTTGGCGCACGAGGTCGAGGGCATAGGTATGGCCCTGTTCGTGTGGCACAAAACGCTCTTCAAATCGGCGGGCATCGCCGCGCAGGGCGAGGACGTTGTGGATGCCCAAGAAGTTGAGGTCAATGAGGGCGTTTTCGGTTTCGTCTTTGGAGAAGCCACCGCAGATGAGGTGCGGGACAGCGTCCACTTTGTAGCGGTGCATGATGGCAGCGCAGATGCCTACGGTGCCAGGGCGCTTTCGGATGGCGGCTTTTTCGTAGTAGCCGGAGGGGCGCACTTTGTAGATGTACTCTTCGCGGTGATAGGTAACATCAATGAAGGGCGGCTTAAACTCCATGAGGCTATCCAAGGTGTTGAAGATGGCCTGCATGCTGCCGCCTTTGAGCGGTGGTAGAATTTCAAAGGAGATGAGGGTCTTTCCCTGGGATCGAGCGAAGAGGTCGGTGATTTTCATATTCAGGCTTTAGCGACATCGGAGACAGGACGGCCATCATATAGGGCGGCTTCGCGGCGGCGTTGTTCGCGTTTGGCCACCAGGATGCTCACCTCGTAAAGCCCGTACAGCGGTAGCGCCACGATGGTCTGCGATACCACATCGGGCGGGGTAATGATGGCCGCCAGGATGAGGATAGCGACAAAGGCGTAGCGCCGGTAGGTCTGCAGTGCGCGATAGCCCACCAGTCCGATTTTGGTCAAGAAGTAGATGACCACGGGCATCTCAAAAAAGAGACCAATCGGGATGGTGAACATGGTCATGTAGGTAACGTAGGAGTCTAAAGTAGGGGCCATCTCTGTGCCGGGCAGGGTATAGCCCGCTAGAAAATTGATGGAAAAGGGTGCAATGATGAAGTAGCCAAACACTACGCCCGCCAAGAACAGAAGAGAACACACGCCGACGATACCTCGAATGGCTTTCTGCTCGTGCTCTAACAAGCCAGGCTTGAAAAACAGCCAGAATTGCCAAAGTACAAAGGGGAAAGCGAGAGTAAAGCCCAGCCAAAAGGAGACGTACAGGTGCTGCATCAGGATTTCGCCCAGTTGGCGGGTAATGAGTTTGAATTCTACGGGTGAGAAGCACATTTTGTCTTCGAGGCCCACCGCATGAGACAACCCGCACAGGGCGCGGTAGGTGAGGAAATCCGGGTTGCGAGGGCCGAAGACGAGGGTATCGAAGACGAGGTCTTTGTTGAGAAAACAAATAACGCCCGCTATGCCGATAGCGATGAAGGAGCGTATGATACGGCGGCGCAATTCCTCGATGTGGTCAAAGAACCCCATTTCGCCCTGTTGGCGGCGCAGCCTTTCCTCTTCGTGTAGCTGATCTAATGGCATAGTGAGACAAGTAAGCGATGAAGTGGGTGGCGATGCCTGCTCCGAAAGTCTTGGAGGTGAGTAAATGACTGGATACCCACATGCGGCCTGATGCTGAAAAGCAGCACAAAGGTAGGGAGCATACTACACCTCGATGACGGATGGGAGCAGTCATATAGCAGCGACCCTAACGCTGTATGATGAGAAATCCTGTGCGCGGTTTGCTTTCTGCAGGCAATTTAATGACGAAGAAGTAGGTGCCGGTCGGCAGCGGTTGGCCGTTGTAGGTACCCTTCCAGTCGTTGTTGTACGGGCTGGCATAAAACACCTGGTCGCCCCACTGGTTGTAGATGACCACCTCGTTATCTGGGCCACCCTCTCCGCCGGCCAAGCAATGGAAAGGAATGACGAAGGCATCATTGACGCCATCGTCATTGGGCGTGATGATGGTGGGAATGCGGCAGGTGTCAGGAGTCTCTACATCAAAGAAGAGGGTGGCCATACTGCATGGGCAAGCCGGGTTGAGGTTGCACAGTTCGTAGATGAGCTTGTCGAGGCCTGTGAAGGTCAGGTCGGGCAAGTAGGTGAATACACCCTTGCTTGGCTCCGTCCAGCGGCCGTGTTTGGGCGGGTCGAGTACACGCACAGTGAATTGGGGCGGCACGATGTCGTTCTGCAAGACGTTAACCATCACCTGCTGGCCGTAAGCCACCGTAATGCTGTCTTCATTGGCCGTCGGTTCAAGGTCGTAAAAGACCACGACGGTATCACGCGAGCGCTCGTTGCATAGGCCGCCGTTGGTTTCCCACACAAAGCGATTGGAGCCGATGCGGAGACCACAAGCAATGGTGGTAGATGCGTTGGGAGCATTCATGCTCAGGGCAGGGTTAATACCGGCATCCAGATAGGTCCATTCGCCCGTTTCGAAGGGGTCGAGCGGCGTGGCTTGTAGCAGGGTGCAGGAGTCAGTGATACACAGATTTTGGTCCTGACCGGCAAAAGGTTGCTTGCTGATGGTGTACACCGTTACGGTGGCCGTATCGGATGGACATCCTGCGACGCTGAGTATCCAATAGAAGAAGAATGTGTTGGCGTTGGGCGGCAAGTTGCGCACTATCGTAGCCGGGCTTTGTGGGTTGTCAATGATGATGGGCGGCTGGAAGAGGGTTTGCCCTATGGGCTGTTTCCAGATGCCAGCGACAGCCTGACCTGGGATAGCCTGGATTTCCACGGTGTCGGCGAAGCAGGTAGTGTACAGTTCCTTGACTACCTTCGCCTGTTCGAAGGCGTTGACCGTTACCTGTACGGTGTCGCGGCTAAAGTTCTTGCAGGCTCCATTGGAAAGCACCCACTCGAAGCGATAGACGTTTCCGGCTGTGGCACCCAACACAGCAGTATTGGGTAGAGGTTGGTTGACGATGATTGCCGGCGGGCCACTGACTTGCTGCCATTGGCCTGTAACGCCTACCGGCGGTATGGTGGCATTGAGCTGCAGTGGCGTTACATCGCAGGCGTTGAAATCTTGACCGGCGAAGGCATTCACGCCAACGGGTATGGTGTCCAAGTGGGCCATGACCATGGCGGAAGGTGCTGAGGCACAGCCATCGAGCACCGAACGCACATAAAACATGTTGACCCCCGGCTTCAGCCCGGCTAAGTTACTCAGCGTGTAGGTCAGGGCGAAGGTGGGCGGCCCCAGAGAGTCCTGGGTGGCGGCGTTGTACCAAATGTACTGGGCACCCGGAATAGCAGTGGCAGGGGCGATTCGGAGCGTCAGGAAAGCACCGACCTCGCTCAGACAGGCAGGCTCTATGGGCAGAGGAGTAGGCGCTGCAGGGCGTGCGAGAATGACCGGGCAAACGCCCTGGCTCTGTGGAGAGGTGCAACCGTTGACAGAAACGGTGGCATAATAACAGCCTTCGTGTATGGCCTTGTTTACCTGCTCAATGTATGGGTCGCGCGTACTAGCCGTAAAGCCGCTTGGCCCTACCCAGTTGAATTGGCCGCCTGGCACTGGCTGTGCCGACAGTTGAAGAATATTACCCTCACAAACAGGTGAATTGCTGCTCACGACGGGCGCAGGAGGAATAGCATTCACCTGTACGGTTACCGTCTCGGAAGGCGCAGAGGCACAATTGCCGATGCGGGCCACTACGTAATAATTTCCACTGTGCTGTGGCCCAGCGTTGGGGATGGTCAGGTTGGCTTGCGATTGAATGACAGCGCCGTAGGGCGTCATCCAGTCAAAAACGACATTGCTGCCGTAGGCGTTGGCATTTTGCACGGCAATGGTCAGGGCGCTGCCCGTGCAAAGTGATTGGTTGCCGCTCAACAGCGGCCGTTCGGGTTGTTTAAGCACGCTGACTACCGTGGATGCCGGTGCAGAGGCGCAGTTGGCCGGGTCCCGCACTATCAGCGTGTAAGTGCCGTTGTCGGAGGTGCAGACGTTGGGCAAGACAGGCTGAGGTAGGCTGGAGGAAAAGCCATTTGGCCCTGTCCAGCTATAGGTCAGTGGAGGGTTTTGGGTAAATATCGTAGCCTGAAGCACAGCATCGGTACTGCAGTCTGCACAAGGCGGCGCTGTGTGGGTAACGGAGGTGATTAGCGGGGGCACAACGACGCTAACGGGCACTGCTGCAACATTCGTGCAACTATTCGAGGTACTCACCACCACCGTGTAGGTCCCCGTTGTTGGGTCCATGACTGTTACCTGCGCTCCGATAGCGTGGAAGCCGTTAGGACCATTCCAAGTATAGGTAACGCCAGTTGCAGTGGAATTGGCGCTCAACAGCAAGGGATTGCCCTGGCAGATAGGTGAATTGGAGGTGGCCGCCAGGTCTGGGAAGTTTTCTACCTGCACCACAAAGGCGTCAGACAGGTCAGAAGTGCAGCCGTTCTGGATTACCTGGAGGCGCCACTCGCCACCGTGGTTCAACACGGATGCAGAGGAGATAACGAGCATGTTGGTGCTGGTGGTAGTCATCACTGCTTGCGGAGAAAACCAGCGGTACTCCGATGCGCTGGGCACGTTGTTGCATAGCAGGATGAGTGTATCTCCAGCACAGACGGCGCCATTGCCGCCAATTTGCGGCTTGGTCGGTCTGGGGCGCACTTCCACCGTTGCCGTAGCGGGCAAAGAAGCACAGCCATTGGCCGAAACGATGAGTGTGTAAGTGCCCGCGTTGAAGCTTTGCGCACAGGAGGTAACTAAAGGCGACTGCAAAGAGCTGGAAAAGCCACTTGGGCCGCTCCAACTATACGTAATGCCCGGGCCTTGCATAGTCGTATGGAGCGAGATGGCCTCGCAGGTACACACCGAGATGCCCGGTGGATTTATCTGAGCTAGTGGGCGCGCTTGCACAGTTACTTCCTTGACGTCAGAGGGCAACGACAGGCAGCCGTCAGCAGATACCTTGACGTGATATTGGTACACTCCTGGCGGTGGGTTAGGGATTTGGAAAATGGGCGTTGTGGTAGTACCCACCAACACTTCATTGCCCGGAATACCTCGGTACCAATAGTAGAGCACCGTGGTGCCGCCAAAAGGCTGCGTTTGCAGGGTTAGTGTAGTGCCTTCGCAAATGAGCGAGGGCATCTGGAGTACTGGCTGGGTGGGGAGGTTTGTCAGGTCCAAAAATACACTGCCGCTCACTTTGCAGCCAGTAGGGCCTGTGATTTCTACCACATAAGTGCCCTGGTTGGCTGCCGTAGTAGAGGGTATGATGGGGTTAGGTTGCATGGACATGAAGCCTGCAGGACCTGTCCATTTGTATGTGTAGCCCGTCGTGGGCGCGGGTGGGTTGGCAAACAGCTGTACTGGCCCGCCCTCACATACGCCTGGAGTGGCTGTAGGCTGCGGTGGCACCATTTCTACGCGCACAGAGGCCGTGCATGTGGCACTATTACCGGCGCTATCAGAAACGGTCAGGGTAACCGGATACACATCGCCTGCCATGTTGCAAGTGAAGCTGCTAGGTGAAACCGACCTCATTAAGTTCGTACCCGAGCAGTTGTCGGTACTGCCGTTGTCCACCTCGTTGGGTTGCAGCGTGTAGGTAACGGAGCCGTGTGGGTTAGCGAAAATGGTGATGGGCTGACAAAGGGCTGTTGGCGGTGTGGTATCTCGCACGCTCAAAGAGAATGCGGCAGTGGCCGTATTGCCGTTAGCGTCCGAGACCGTGTAGGTAACGGTGTACTCTCCCGGCGACAGCGAAACGACCGTGCTGTTGCCTGCCAATTCTCCCTGTAAGACTGTTTGCGCCCCTTGGCTGACGCGATAGCCCACCCGCGCGTAGTTGTAGCGCAGCAATACCTCCACGGTGCTGATGCCATCCTGGTTTCCCGCGCCTAATGTCCCACAGGGGTTGATGTGGTTGGCATAGTTGACTACGTCGCGGTTAGCGCGAAGTGAGAAGGTTGCCGAGCCATTGGCGGCCCAGGCATTGATTTGCGCGGCCGAGACAGTAAAGACGGTCTCGTGCACCTCGCTGCAGGCGACGCCGCTGGCTATAGTTGTGATGCCCAATGTATCGCCGGCTTCATCTATCACGTAGAAGAACTCTCCGGCCTCCTCGTTGTCGCCTCTATGCCGGACAACGAGCTGGCCGCCTGTAATGGCATTGGCCAATAGCCCAGAGATACTCAGTGTGCTATTTTGAGGCACCCAACCGGCGTTGGCATCCTCCTCAAAGACAACCACCTGCACGCCAGAGCTGTTGTCCATGAATGCGTCGAAGGTGCAGTTTTCGGACAACGCCGGGAAAGGCAAGGTCAGCGATGCCGTGCAGAGGTTTGAACCCACATAGGCTGTCATAGGCCCCGGAGCTGAAATGGCGGGCGGCTCGTTGTCATTGACCTGCACGATGGTAATGGCGGAAGTATTATTGCCAGCGCAATCGGTTACGCTGTACTGCACGGTATGTAGGCCGGCGTCCAAAGTAAAAGGTGCGGCAGGAGGGAAGGGCTGCAATGCTCCGCCATTTACGGCAAAGGCCACGTCCACAGGTTGCTCTGGCGCAGAGTAGGAGTACGCCAAACGCGCGCGCACCCGCCCCCCCGTGCAGAAGGCGTTAATGGCATCTGGGCCGGTGCCGTTAGGCGTTAGCGTAATGGTTACCTCTCCGTCGGCCGACCAACGATTGAGCAACTCCACAGGCAAGGTAAAAGTGGTGTCGCTAAACCCACAAGATACAGGCGTAATCTTTGTCCGGCCCAGCAGAAGGTTGTCCTCACCGTACACAAACATAAACTCGCTGGGCTGCTCGGCGTCTGCTCGGTCGAGCGAGATGGTCAGCGCCCCTGCCGTCAGGGCAGGCGATTGCGGTGGCAGGTTGGGCACAGCCAGGTGAAACACTACCGGATTGACTGGCTTTTGGTCAATAGGCGTATCACTGGGCGTTAGAGGCACGGTATCGCGCAGGTCAGCCACCAAGGTAGCCGACGTACATTCGTCGTAGATGGATAGCAAGGCAGGTATGGTTACTGGAGCGTTGCACAGCCCTGGTGCCGTATTTACGCGCAGGGTGTCCATCGCCATTACTACGGGCGACGTTTGGTCTCTGACGGTGATTATCTGGGTGTAGGTGCTGCGGTTGTCGCAATTGTCCTCTACCGTCCATTCGCGCCGGATTTGGTAGTCTGTCAGATAGGCGCAAGAGGATGGGTCAGGGTCGCGCAGTTCTGTTTCGACAAATGAAATATCCACGGCTTCGTCGCAATTATCATTGCCGACGATGGTTCCCGTAGGTGGCAGTGGCGGTACGTTCTTGCATTCTACCGAAACATCTGCCGGCACGCCGCTGAGTTGAGGTGCTACGGTATCCACGATGTTGACCGTTTGCACCAATTGGCCCACGTTGCCACATGCATCGGTACTTTGCCAGGTGAGCACCTTGGTATAGGTATCGCCGCAGCCCGGGTTGTCTATGACCTCACTAACCAGCACCGGTGCAGAGGCCGTAGGTCCGCAAGCGTCCGAAGCAGTAGGTGCCGGCGTTATAGGCGATACTTCGCACACCAGCGTGGTGTCGGTAAAGCCCGTTATCACCGGAGGCAAATTGTCCACCACTTGGATGATTTGCTGCGCCGAAGTGGTGTTGCTGCAGTCATCAGCCACGACAAAAGTGCGCACGATGGTGTACGTGTAGTGCCCACAGGCGGCGGAATTAGGGTTTTGGTTGGAGGTATCCGATACCATCAGGCTCACCACCTGCCCGCATACATCAGTCGCTTGCAGGTCTACGCCCAGCACTGGGTGTGGGGGCAAGGCGAAAGTATCGCAGCGAAAGACCATATCGGCGGGCCTTAGTGTGATGACTGGGCGCGTAGTGTCGCGCACTACAACAGTCTGCGTAGCCGTAGCTGTATTGCTGCAATCATCAGTGGCCGTCCAGGTAATCAGGCGCGTGTAGTTGCCAGGGCAGGGCTGTGAAAGCAGCTCCTCAGTGCGCGAAAAGACGAAGGATGTGTCGCAGTTGTCCGATACATAGGCCTTAGGCACCAGCAGTGCCGTATCGGGGCAGTAGAGCGTGTCATTAGGTATAGGGGCGAAGACCGGCGATGTGTTGTCTGTTATTTGAAATCGCAACGTCAGGCTGCCTGTATTGCCGCATTCATCGGTAGCGCGGAAAGTAACGTCGGCATACCAGTTGCATTGGTGCGCCTGTACGACAGGATAAGGCCCGCTTCCAAACAAACCCGCTCCGCTTTGACCTGAGGAAGTTATCCAGGAGAAATCCGTCCAGGAATAGTTGGAGCAGTCATCGCTAACGGTAATATCGGCGTGTGCATTTATCCAGGTATTTAGGGCGATTTGGTCATCGCCACCGCCGCATTCTTCAGTATTATTGCTTCCGGTGAGCACGGGAGGAGCGGTATCGCGCGCGGCAAAAGTGGCTTGGCCCATGTAGGTGATGTTATTGCAGGCGTCGCGGGCGAAGAAGTCCACCGTCACCTCACCTCGCACGCGGTCGTAAGTCTGGCTGCCAATCTGCACCGGTCCACATCCCCCTCCTAAAGAAGCTATAAAGGTGGTAACTATTTGTGCCGAGTCAACCGGTAGCCCCCCTATTTGGGTGCTGTACTGGATCTCTGCATCTGGTGTGCAAGAGTCCTTGGCGATGAGGCCCGCACGGTGATGGATCCAGTCTGCCAGGGCGTTCAGGTGATTATTGGCGGGCGGAGAGCAGACCACTATGCTGTCCTGGGGAGCGCGCAGGATGTCCGGCCCTTTATTGTCAACGGAAGTAAAGGTGGCTGTGCGCGTAGCCGAATACCCACAGCTGTCCGTAACCGTAAAGACCACCGTTAGCGGCGGTGGGCAACTACCGCTCAGAGTCGGCGGAGCATTGTTGGTGTACGAGGCAATACCCGAGGGGTCAGTAGCTGTAAAATTGGCCATTTGCGCTGCCACCCAAGCAGGATAAGCTGTAGCGACCTGCGTGCAGGGAGCCGAGCCATTTGTAGGTGAGGAGGTTATTTCCGGAGGAAGTGTATCTATGAGGATGGTAATGGTCTGAGTGAAGACGCCCGTGTTGCCCGACATATCTGTGGCCAGCCACGTGCGCGTAAAAGTACCCGCCTCGCACAGCGGAGGGCGTGGGCTTTCCGTAAAATTAACGACGGGGTTACCACAGGGGTCTGAGGCCGTCAGGTTGGGCGGTGGCGGCACTAGCCGAACGGAGGCATAAGTAACTGCCGAAGGCGTGCCTCCTGTGATGATTTTAGGTTTTGTCGTGTCTACAAAAAAGACGAAAAAGGAGAATGTAGCCGAATGCCCTTGGTCATCAGCCACATTCCAGAACAACTGAGCGGTTTCACCAAAGTTCCACGGCGCATTGAGGTTGAAGCCTGAGGCGGTCGAGTCAAACTGGGAGAGAATGATGTTGGCCCCTATGGTGGAGGTTACTACCGGTGTCCCGATATTACCGGCCAAAATGTTAGTGCACGTGTTGGTGTCCACCGGGATCTGCGTAGGACCTGGGTAGTTAAAGTTAAAAAAACCCGGTTGGGCAATGGCCTGCCCTACCAGGAACATCCAGCTAAGGAGCGCGAAAAAACCGGGCTTCGCCCGACGGGTTTTGCGTAACCGGTTTGCCATAAATACACAAGTGTTAACGCAATGGAGGCATTAGCCACCAGAGGATTTGTGGGATGTGTGAAAAAGTTGGATTGCAAACGAAGAGAAGGGTAAGTAAGATGCAGGGCTGTAGTCGCCGTAATGGCTCGCTTACAAACGAGTGCGAAGTGAACAGGAAGCGGGCCGTATCAACAAGCGATTGTTTCAACTTTCGTTTGACTTCTGTTTCTCATTAAGGCAGGCAATCATTTCATCTATGTGTGGATTTTGTACCCTGCCGAATTCGTCTAAAGTGATTTCAAACGGAGGCTTTTTGGTCTCGTCTTCCGCCTTGGCTTTCGGTTTGCGGGAGCGCCGACCGATTTTCTTATTCGTTGAGGCTTTGTCTTTCATGATGTGAGGTGATCTTTGCTTGAGGAAGTGTTGAAGGTAAGGGTACGGAGAGTCGGCTAAAAGGCATTGTGCCATTATTGATATAAAGTAGCCTAAGGGCCTTCTGCAAGTTTGGGCAATTGCAAAAAATACGCCATCCCTCGGCGGATTCGTTCGGCCGTTTCTGTAGGTCCAATAAGCGCTGCAGTATCGAATACCGCGGGGCCTTTCATAGTGCCTACCAGTGCCAAGCGCATCAGGGGCAATACTTCTCCAGACTTTACACGGTATTCCTGCAAAAGTGCTTTCACAGTACTTTCTATGTGAGGCGCCTCAAAAGGGCTTATATTAGCCAAATGTTGGGCGATGGCCTCCAGAACGGGCTGCAAGGCGGGGTTCCATTTTTTTCGAATAGTTTCGTCGTCATAGGCCCGTACAGGTTCGAACAGATAGTAGCCTTCCTCTACGAACTCCGGCAGTAAGGAGACGCGCTCTTTCATCAAGGCGGCCACCCTTTCCAGGTAGGGCAAGTCGCTGCGATAACCCTTTGCCTCTGCCAGCGGGCGGATGTAGTGGGCCAGCGTTGCGTTGTCAGCAGCCATAATGTAGCGCTGGTTGAACCACTTTGCCTTGTCGTAGTCGAAACGTGCACCGCCTTTAGAGATGTGCTCCAGCGAAAACTGCTGAATGAGCTCTTCCAGGCTGAAAACCTCCTGCTCGCCTTGCGGGTGCCAGCCCAAAAGGGCCAAAAAGTTGAGTACTGCCTGCGGTAAGAAACCCGCTTCCCGAAAGCCCAAAAAGCTGTCCTCTGGCGTGGCACCCTTCCAAGAGAGCGGGAAAACAGGAATGCCAAAACGCGCCCCGTCGCGCTTACTCAGTTTGCCCTGGCCCTCAGGCCGCAGGATGAGCGGAAGATGGGCAAACTGCGGCATGGCCTTTTCCCACCCGAATGCCCGATAGAGCAATACGTGATGCGCTGTGCTCGACAGCCATTCTTCGCCGCGGATAACGTGGGTGATGCGCATTAGATAGTCGTCCACGATATTGGCCAAATGATACGTGGGCATTCCGTCCGCCTTGAGGAGCACCTTGTCGTCCAATTCGCTGCTTTGAAAAACGACCTCACCTCGAATGAGATCCTGAATGCGCACCTCTTCATCGGGTTCTACGCGCAACCTGATGACGTAAGGCGTGCCGCTATTCAGCAGTGCATCCACTTCTGCTGGCTTCAGGGACAGGCTATTGCGCAGGTGCTGGCGTGTCCGATAGTTGTATATGAAGGAAATATCGCGCTGGCGCTGGGCCTCCAATTCCTCGGGCGTATCAAAGGCGTAATAAGCACGGCCGCTATCTATCAGGGTCTGGGCGTGCTTTTGGTAAATAGCCTTGCGCTCGCTTTGCCGATACGGGCCATAATCACCGCCAAACCCTACACCTTCATCAGGGAGAAGTCCAACCCACGTCAACGCCTCCACGATGTATTCCTCTGCCCCCGCCACATAGCGCGCTTGGTCAGTGTCCTCAATACGCAAGATAAAGGCGCCGCCATGCTTGCGCGCAAAAAGGTAGTTATACAAAGCCGTGCGGATGCCTCCAATATGCAAAGCCCCCGTTGGCGAAGGCGCAAAACGTACACGTACTGCCATTCCCATTAACCAATTAAGTACAGAATAAGCACTTTGTGCGTGCTCGTGTGTTTCAAATCAGCAACCTTTGCGGAATGCTACCATTCTTGACCAGCAAAAGCAATGTTAAGTTAACATTAAAGGCGACAAATGCAGCCTCCAAAATTTGACTTATGCCGGCAAAAGTAGGGTATCCTTTGAAATAACGCTTTAATCGCAAGCAAACGGCTTCTTTATCGTGTACTTGGTTAAAACGCCCGACATTGTTCAGGTGCTCTGGCCACGCTTCTTGTGGCGCGTGCCTACCGACGAACCCGTCCTTTACCTCACCTTTGACGACGGCCCAATCCCTAAAGTGACGCCATGGGTGTTGAATGTGCTGAGCACTTTCAAAGCTAAGGCCACCTTTTTTTGTGTGGGAGAAAATGTAATGCGCTACCCCGATATCTATGAACGCATTTTGGCGGAAGGGCACAGCACAGGAAATCACACGCACAACCACCTCAACGGCTGGAAAACGAAAACCCTCGATTACATTGCCAACGTTCGGCGCTGCGCAAGCCTGGTGCAGAGCGATCTCTTCCGCCCACCCTATGGAAGGCTATCTCCCTGCCAACATGCCTCATTGGAACGCCACTACACCATCGTGCTTTGGGATGTCCTCAGTGGTGATTTCGACCTCAAGGTCAGCGCTGAACAATGCTTAGAGAACATTCGGGCCAATGCCACTCCTGGCTCCATCATCGTCCTTCACGACAACATCAAGACAGCAGACAAGCTCCGATGGGTGCTACCCCGATTACTCCAGCATTTTACTGAAAAAGGCTACCGTTTCGAAAGGCTCAATCCTCGAACACTCAGACGCTGACAGCGCGCCCTGTTCGCCCTATTTTCGCCGCGCAAAAAACGACCTGACCGCCATGCCTTGCTTTGCTTTTGCTCTCAGGTGGGCTGTGCTAGATCGTTTCGCAGGGGTGCTCCTGACGACAACTGCCCTCGCCCAACGCCCTGCCAAGCCTAACGCCGCGGACCTGCACGATGCCATTAAACGCCTCAATGTCCTCGGCTCCGTGCTATACGTGGCTGCTCACCCCGACGATGAAAACCAGCGCTTCATCTCCTACTGCGCCAATGAAAAGCGCTTGCATACTACTTACCTGTCCCTTACTCGCGGCGACGGAGGGCAAAATCTCATTGGGGCTGAATTCGGAGAACCCTTAGGCGTATTGCGCACTCAGGAGCTGCTCATGGCTCGCGCCATTGATGGTGGATACCAGCGCTTTAGCCGCGCCAATGACTTCGGGTATTCAAAAACGCCTGACGAAACCCTGCGCATCTGGAACAAGGAAGCGGTGCTGGCAGACTTGGTGCAAGTCATTCGGGAAACTCAGCCTGATATTATTGTCAACCGCTTTTCCCACGACAAGAATACCCGAACCCACGGCCACCACACCGCCTCTGCCATGCTGGCGCTCGAAGGGTTTTATCTGGCAAATCGCCCCGACGCCTTCCCCGAACAGTTGCAATGGCTAAGGCCATGGCAGCCTCGGCGCCTATTCTTCAACACCTCCTGGTTCTTTTTTGGCGGCAGAGAGGCTTTTGAGAAAATGGACAAAAGCCATCTTTTCTCCATTGATGCAGGCGTGTATCTGCCACTGAAGGGTAAGAGCAATACTGAGGTGGCCGCCGAGGCCCGCTCTATGCACCGCTGCCAGGGCTTTGGCTCAATAGGCACGCGCGGCGAGGCCTTGGAATACTTTGACCTGGTAGAAGGCGACCGACCCACTACCAATGATCTCTTCGAAGGCATTAACACCACCTGGACACGCTTGCCCGGCGGAGCGCCTATCGGCGAGCTGCTCTCTCAGATAGACCGAGACTTCCGGCCCGACCAGCCGGCAGCTTCTGTGCCTGCCCTGCTACGCGCCCTGCAGATGATTCGCGCTTTGCCCGATAGCCACTGGAAACGCATAAAGGCCGCTGAGACGGAAGAAGTCATTCGCGGGTGCCTGGGTCTTTACCTGGAAGCCTCTACCACCGAAACTGGAGCCTCGCCCGGCGATACAGTCAAACTGCGCTTGGAGAGCATTTACCGCCAAGCGCCTTCCGAGGGCATTCGCGTGGAGCTAGAAAAGGTGCGCATTGCACCAGGTTTGTTTGACACCTCGTGCGCCCAAACGTTATCGCTGAACCGCTCTTGGGAGCTTTCCAAGAGGGTGCGCCTACCACAAAACATCCCTTTAACAGCCCCCTTTTGGCTCCGACAGCCCTACACAGCAGGCATGTACACAGTAGATACACCTCAATGGCGCACCTTGCCCGAAACGCCGCGTCCTTTCCGCGTGCAATGGCGCTTCTCTATTGGCGGCGTACCCATCGAATACGAGACGCCCGTAGCCAGCAAAACTGGAGAGCCTGCTATAGGGGAAGTGTGGCAACCTTTCGATATTCTCCCTCCGGCTTTTGTGGAGTTTTCAGAGCCGTGCTACCTTGTTAGCAAAGCCTCGCCCAAAGGGATACCCGTTACCCTGCGCGTGCAAGCCTTCCGCGACAGCATCTCTTGCCGCCTTCGCCTGTTGGCTCCTGCGGCATGGAAAGTATCCGAAACCCAAGGCCTGCCTGAAGTCTTCCTGGCGCGTAAAGGCCAGGAGTGGACCTATACCTTCACCCTAGATGCTGAAAATGGCCCCGAAGATGCTACCCTGAAAGCCATAGTGGAGGTCAACGGCAAACCCTGCGGCGACAGGCTCATTACCGTACGCTACGACCACATCCCGCCACAGTACATTCTCCTACCCGCCGAGGCCCGCGCTGTACGCCTCGACCTAAAGACAACAGCCAAGCGCATCGGTTACTACATGGGCGCCGGCGACGACGGCCCCCAGGCCCTGCGGCGCATGGGCTGCCAAGTGGTAGTGCTCGATGACAAGGACATGCAGCCAGAGGTACTCCAGACCTTCGACGCCGTCGTGCTCGGCATCCGCGCCTACAACACGCGAGAGACCCTCAAACGCCACCAACCTTTGCTCTTCGAATATGCGCGAAACGGCGGCACGTTGGTCATGCAATACAACAACAGTTTCGACTTGGTTACTCCTCAAGTGGCACCGCTGCCTTTGCGCCTGAGCCGCATCCGGGTAACAGACGAAACGGCAGAAATGCGTATCCTACAGCCTGATCATCAAGCACTTACCACACCCAATACTATCACAGTACGCGATTTCGACGGCTGGGTACAAGAACGCGGCCTCTACTTCCCTGACCGATGGGACGCCGCCTTTACTCCACTACTGGCATGCCATGACCCCGGTGAGCCTCCTGCAGAAGGTGCGCTGTTAGTGGCTCCGTACGGCAAAGGGCATGTGGTTTACACGAGCCTGGCCTTTTTCCGACAATTCCCTGCTGGCGTGCCAGGCGCCTACCGTCTGTTTGCCAACCTCATTTCACTGAAATCGGAGGAGAAATGAGGGCTTTATTGAGCAGCCTCTCCCTCGGTATGCTGAGGAAATCAAGCCCTGGAGTGTTTTCCTCAAACCAGAGTATAGGGCTTTGCAACTTGTCACCAGTATAGGTATCACACTTAAAGAAGGCGTAAAAAAGCGGCAAGCAATGGGCTATCCTTTTATGCAAGTGCTCCAGCGTTTTGTGCGGATTTTGGCTTCGGAAGGCTTCGCTTTTATGCGCCACCCAAGCGTAGTACCCGTCGTCGTGAACCTCAACCACATCCAATACAGCCGCATCATCGGTAAATTGTTCCAGGAACTTTCGAGCGAGCACGGCATGATGTTGCTCCCAGTTGCGCGGTCGTTCTCGGCCTTCTGCGTATTTGAAGGTATCATGAATAAGGGCAATCAGGCGCAGTTGTCGGCGCATTTCTTCAGAAAGACCTTCGATGCACTCGATGTTGTCGAATATCTCGCGAACGTGAAACGCTACTTGACCCTCTGGGTGCCCCGCGCGAGGCCTGCCCCACCTCAGCCCGTGTTGTACTTCTGGCAAGGATAGCAGATGATGCTCCAGCTCTGTTTCTGGCTGGAGCAACTCGCTCATCTGCTCGGTAGAAAGCAGGCTAGATGGAACAGCCTCTTGCTCAAAAGACTTAGTCTCAAAAGGGTCATCTCGGTTGATCATCTCTAACGAAAAAGCAAAGGTTGTGCATGACGAATGCGTACAGCATCTATACGGTTAACAAGACGTTAAACGGCGCGAATGCGAAAGCAAATTATTGCCCATGCCCGTTATTAGTCGCGTGTCAAAACAAAGGTAGGTGGAATTCCTACCGCAAACCAACGAAGCGATATGAATAAAATCTGGTCCACGCTGTTAGCAGGTGCCGCAGGAGGATTGGTTACGTTTGGCGCCATCCAATGGGTCGAGAAGAAGAACGAAAAACCCGCCCAAGAGCAAAACCCCTCTCAGGTTGTCAGGCAGGTACACTACGAGTATAGAGGTGATCCTGCGCCCTTCGATTTTACCCGAGCTGCAGAGCGCTCGATGCCGGCAGTAGTACACATCAAGGCCAGAGAAAGCCGTGAGGCTGCTCTACAGCGCTATCGCCGGACTGACCCGTTTCAGTTCTTCTTTGGCGACCGTTTCTTCTTCCAAGAAGACGTGCGCCCGCGTTCTGGGACAGGTTCTGGTGTCATTTACACGAGCGATGGCTATATTCTGACCAACAACCACGTCATCGAGTTCGCTGACGAGTACACCATTACGCTGCATGATGGGCGCGAGTTCAGAGCGCGTTTGGTTGGGGCGGATGCCAGCACCGATATGGCTGTACTGAAGATAGATGCGACCAACCTGCCCGCCATCGAGTTGGGCAATTCGGATGCCGTGCGCGTGGGCGAATGGGTGCTCGCTGTAGGTAATCCCTTTGATTTGGCTTCTACCGTGACGGCGGGTATCGTCAGCGCTAAAAGCCGCGATATCAACCTCATACGTCGGGGCGCACCCATTGAGTCCTTCATCCAGACCGATGCTGCTGTTAACCCTGGCAATTCAGGGGGGGCTCTGGTGGATGTACACGGTCGCCTTATCGGCATCAATACAGCCATTGCTTCGCCAACGGGTGCTTTCGCAGGATATTCCTTCGCTATACCGGTCAATCTGGCGCACCGAATCGCAGACGACCTTATTCAGTACGGAAAGTATCGGCGTGTCTACTTAGGGGTTGATATTGCCACATTGGATGGGCATTTGGCCAACCAATTGGGCATTTCGTTTGTTCCAGGCATTTGGATTAAAGCTGTAGATCCTCGAGGCTCAGCAGGTAAAGCAGGACTACAGCCTAACGACATCATTACTAAAGTCAACGGCCGTAATGTGAGCAGTGCGCCCGAATTGCAAGAGATGGTGGCCCGCTCTAAGCCCGGAGAGATGATTAAACTCACAGTTATACGAAACGGTAAGGAAAGGACGTTAGACGTACAGCTTCGAGCCACCGGAGAATAAAACCGCTTCGCCTATTCAGCATTGATTTAAGATAAAGTTGGTTTTTCGTTTTGTTTTGATGTGCCTGCTCTGCGCAATGCAGGGCAGGCTTTTTGATTTTGTACTCCAACCTCCAACCACATGAAGAAACCGCCTCGCCCGAAAGGGGTAATAGAAAGACCCCATAGATATCTCGAAGGGAAAGTATCCACCCCGTTCTGCATTTAAAAATCGGTAACATTTCTAACGACCTGCGATGTAAAAGTGCACAGAACATCTCAGGCATCATGATTAGAAATAAAAATTACGCATTCTTCTTCAGTCTGGTTATATTGATAGCCATTTTATGGCCCATACGACAGAATTGGCAGCCTAAACCCAAGGACGATTTCCCATTGTCCTATTTTCCAATGTTCTCCTATAAACGCGGAGCCACCTACAAGGTAAACTATCTCATAGGCTACGACGCACAGGGCAACCGCTATTACATACCATACCGTTTTGCTGGTTCTGGAGGTTTCAATCAGGTGCGCCGTCAGATCAACAAAAAAGTCAAACGCGGTAAAGCCGGTGCTGTTTTAAACAAAGCAACACAGCGGTTAGCCAAAACCCAGGAGGAACCTTACGTTCATCTGACACGGGTTGCCCTGGTAACAGGAGAATATTACTTGGATAGTTACTTCCTTTACAATCACAAAACGCCACTCTATGAAGAAGTGCTGGCGGAAAAAACCATTCCTCGACCATGAAAAAAGTACTTCAAAGACTGACCACATATTGGTTTGCTCCAATGCCAGCGCAACGCTTAGCATTGTTGCGCATAGCATCAGGAGCTTTTGCACTGTGGTACTTGCTGTCGCGGCATGATTTGCTTATAAAAATAGTACGCACAGAAAAGTACTTGTTCGAGCCCGTAGGCATTGCTGCTTGGCTGGAAAGCCCTTTACCTCCGGAGGTTTTTACGGTGATTTACTGGCTGACAATATCCTTAGGGTTTATCTACGTGTTCGGCTGGAAATTTCGCCTGACTGCTCCCCTATTTGCTTTAATGGCCCTTTTTGTGTTTTGTTATCGCAATTCGTGGTCAATGATATACCATGATAATGCCGCTCTAGTGCTACATATTCTCATCATTGCCTTCAGCCCAGCAGCAGATGCCTACGCTTTGGATGCCCGACGCAATACACTCCCTGAGGTTGTACATTGGCAATATGGCTGGCCTGTTCGGTTGCTATGTGCCGCCACGGCGATGACATATTTCGTCTCCGGAGTTGCCAAAATTCTGGGGGAACTGGCTTGGGGATGGATGGATGGCAGTGCTCTGCGCTCACAAATCGCAGTAGATTACTTGCGCAAAGAGCTATTAGGGGAGTCTACATCTGCCATTTTTCCATGGTTATACGCTCATAGCGAGATATTTCTACTTATGGGTGTCTTCGCCTTGATGGTGGAGCTGGGAGCTCCTCTCTTCCTTATCAATCGGCAGGCTAGGGTAGGTTGGGCTTTAGCGACATGGGGCATGCATTGGGGTATCTGGGTTACTATGGGCATTACGTTCCGTTATCAACTCTCTGGTCTCATATTCTTACCATTTTTTAAAATAGAAAAGATTATACCTATCGTAAAGCGTACATGGTTCGACGTGAGCAGACGTTTGGCTCCTGCAGATAGAGCATATAGCGCTATTATTCTCTTCGACGGCGTCTGCCATTTTTGCCACAGCACAGTGCGTTTTGTCGCTCAACGCGACCCTAAAGGAGCATTTCAATTTGCCTCCTTGCAATCACCTATAGGACAGGCGCTTTTACGTAAGTATGGAGCGCCTGCGGATCTGAGCACCCTGGTATTAGTGGAGGGAGATCGGTACTACACGCGCAGTACCGCAGCTTTACGCATCGCACGTCGGCTGAGCGGCCTTTGGCCAATAGCATATTATCTTTTCCTTCTTGTACCCGTCCCACTACGTAATGCTGTCTATGACGCCTTCGCCAAGTATCGTTATGCTTTGTTTGGTCGCTATGAAGCATGCCCTATGCCTAGCTCATCCATTCGTGAGCGATTTTTAGACTTTAATTATACCCACAGTAGCTCATAATGCTAATGCAAATAGTAACCGTCATAAAAAAGTTGCATAGGCAACTTCGGCAATATTTGAATGACTATTCGAGCTGTAACGGCCTATACTTACTGATTCACTTTATACACAGGCGCCGAAGGGATATAGCAAAAACCCTTTCTGTGGATATACTAGCCAATATCTGCAGTGTTATATTATCATTGCTAACAGCTCAGATATTGGCTGCCTTTTTCGGCTATCAATCAGTACGAGGTTACCTGATCTTTGGGCGTTCTTTGAGATTCGAAGAGGCCCTGTTGGTGATGAGTGCCATATTACTGGCTAAGGGCTGGGCAGACATTTACCGTTGGCGTTGGCGAGGTGCATTATCGGAGGATTTTGCCCACTTCCTTCGCTTACAGGCATTTGATCAACATTTAAATACCGACCCTTATTATCATGAGCAACGGCCCCCTGGCCGTAGCCTCTTGCGCTTTAGTGGAGACTTGGGTAGTGCCCAACGGTTGCTATCACATGGGATACTTCGCTATGGAGCAGATAGCTCCATGATCCTCATAGGTACTATCGCTATATTGTGTTTAGATCCCACACTTGCCCTGGCTGTGGTTATCACCCTGCAATAGGGCAGTGGCTAAATCGGAAGGTAGTCCATATAGAGACACAACGGCGAAGTAAAAAAGGAAAGCTTTTAGCTTACGTGGCTCATGTACTGCAAATGTTGGAGCCTATACAGGCGCTAAATCGTCAGCCGCGTACTTCCAACCATTTTAATATACGGGCGGAGCAGATATTGCATTGGGGATATAAATATCAGCAGCGTGTTGCCTATATAGAGGCTTGGGCATTTTTTGCTGTACAATTTCAATTGTTGGTCATACTCATTTTCACTTGGTGCTGCGGTCTGTGGGGTAGCCAATTGCTGGCTATTACCATTATCTTGATAAGTTGGCGAGCTCCATTCGCACGTATGCTGCGCGCCGGTCTGATCTGGAGAAAAGGCGTGCTTTCTTTAGCTAGAATGGCTGCTTTACTCCAAAGGCCACGAATAAGAGAAGGCTCTGAGAAAGACTCTATAAAAAGTGATGTAACGACCTTAAAACTAGAACAGGTCTGTTTATCTATTTGTGATAAACAGATATTTGAAAAAGTCAATTTCAGCCTCTCTTCAGGGCAAACTCTTTGCTTGTATGCTCCTAACAGCGCGGGGAAAACTGCGCTTACTAAAGTATTACTTGGACTTTATCCGCCTACAGGCGGTTCTATAATGCTCAATGGTACACCTATTGAACGTTGGCTTATTCGCGAATGGCGCAGAAAAGTTATTGCCATGTCAGAGGCGGTGCCACTTTTTGGGCGTAACACAATAGATGCACTAAGTCCGAGTAGAACAGAAAAAAGCAAGCAATTTGTGATGGAGGTTTTGAAAGAATGGGAAGAGTATTTCCCAGAAATTCGAGGCATAAATAATAAGCGGGCAGACTTTAATACCCTATCATTAGGTCAAAGACGCTTGCTGCAGGCACTTCGACTGGTTGTAGCTCGTAAACCCTTATGGATTTTAGACGAACCCTTTGCAGGTTTGGATACTAATACAACACGCCAGCTGGCTTCTCTATTACAACAACACGCTGATGGGAAGGCAGTACTCATATTGACCTCTGACCTATCTACACTTAAGAATACAGATTGGGAAGGAGCTACTGTTGTTAAAATAGACTCTGTTCGAAATAGGACGGAAGTGGTCTGGGATATACTCCGTTGAAATGTGTTTGAGAGTGTATTCAGCCGTTCCGCATAACTGTGTAATGCAGTTATGACTAAAAGCATACGGGGTAATAGCCACCGTATGCTTATTTTTTTATGGCCTTACTCTTGTAACAAAGGCTCGATGCTGCGATATGTAATCAAAGTGTCTAACAAAAAAACTAAGAACCTGTCCTATGTATCCTGAAGTAAAAAAAGCTGCTACTTGCAAGCGTGTCTATCAGTATTTCTTAAATACTCAGATAGCTGAAAGTCACGTCCCCAAAATAGGAGATGTGGCTATTTTCCGAGTCATTCAGGCCAACGGTAACTACATAGTTACTCCCAATGGCAATACTAGCCACCTGTTTGAAGGAGATCGGGTTATGCTGGCCTTTGGCAACAGATACGCCTCTAATCAGTATGAGGGATATGTTCCTGATGTGCCCGTGCGTCAATGCCAGTTATTGGGTCGCGGTGGAGTCGTCGGTTTAGTACATAGCAGAAATAGTCTTTTCAAGATGTCTCCTGCACAATTAGAATTAGAGGGTTATGCGACCAATCGAAATGGTAAAGTCATCAATACGATACGGTTGAAGGATTTAGAACGTTTTAATCGCCATGATTTGCCAGCCAAGGTAATCCTTTCAGTAGGTACATCTATGGATAGTGGAAAGACGACTTCTGCAGCATGGTTGTGTGGAGGGTTGCGCGCTGCAGGCAAACGGGTTGGTTACATCAAACTAACAGGTACGTTTTTCCCTAAAGACACTTCCATAAATTTAGACAGAGGTGCCCATATCGCTATAGATTTCTCTGAGTTTGGCATTCCTTCAACCTACCTATTAGATAAAAAATTATTGCTCGATCTTTATTATTCATTGGTACATCTGGCATGGCGACGCGCCCAGGTAGAATATATTGTTATGGAAATTGCTGATGGGCTTCTTCAGCGCGAGACAGCCATGCTATTGAGTGATCAAGATTTTCGCTCTACTTTGTCTGGTGTGCTTTTTTCGGCTGGAGATAGCTTAGGCGCTCTACACGGTATTCAAGTATTGAAAGAATGGAATATTGAACCTTTCGCCCTGAGTGGTTTATTTACAACCAGTGAATTACTTATACGAGAGGTTAAACCTTTTACACAGACGCCTATATTCCGACTAAATGATCTTCTCAACTATGATGCCATAGAACCACTTTTATCAGAGGAAAAACAGGATACATGGGTGGAGGAAGGCATCTGGTCGGATGTACAACCAGCAGCTGCGAGTCCTATCCGCGCTTAGACAGTTTTTTCAGATTTTGAAGGATTTCTAAGACATTTCATTAGCCGCCATTCACAAGAAGCCGGTGCCGCTGAAAGGGCGTGCAATGGCTTCTTTTTTATCTATGCTATTTTCACGGAAAAATAGTTATATTCATATCCTCATAGTGGCAAGAGCGTATAAAATTATAGAGTTAAAAAAAGTAAAAATTATAATAACAAAGATACACCCGAAGGGCGATTGGCTTACAAACCCTTCATTTACTCTTCAGCCAGGTTTACGTTTGAACTACTGAAAAAGGCAAATGCTACCTTCTATAAGTAAAAGACTTGCTGACTATGGCGTAACTAACGACCACGAGTGTCAAACAAGTATGAAATATGTATTTCATGAGAAGCTCCTAATGGAAGATCAAAGGCCGTTATATTATAGTCGAATGCGTATCCGAGTTTCAAAGCACCATTTTCCCAAAGGAAACCTGGAAGATTAAAACCAGCCTCTAAGTGTACAAGACCGTTGAGGTTAAGACCCATACCTGCCCATAACGTACGAACGGGAGAAAAACGGCCTGTAAAGTGAAAGTTAGGGCGGCTTCCCGCGGCGTACTTACCCCATAGAGCTACTTCTATGAAACTTTCTGCGTTGAAGAAATGATACCATCCTGCTGTAGAGAAAAAATGAGGTATTCGAGAAAAGGGTACCTGATTGCCAGCACTCGAAATTTCGACATTGGCAGCCCATAGCTGAGGCACCGAAAACCCCGCATAGAAATTATCTCCGCGCAACAGGCCTTTACGTACCCGTTTGAAGTAGTAGGCGCCGATGCCCACTTCTGGCTGAATGATACTCGCGTCAGTAAGCGGGATATGAGGGTCATCTAAAGTCTCCCAAACAATTCGCTCGTGTTGTATTCGGTATTCCACTGCACCTGCAATGAAACCTAAAGACAAGGCTCCTCTATAAGGATCTTTACTCAGCAGAGCAGACAACCGAGCATATGCTCCCGTCAACCCGATAGGGCCAACCCGGTCTTTCAAAAGAGCGGCGCCTGTAGCCAAACTAAAAGCATTCCCGTATGGTGCTGCGTTGTAGATATATTCTCCGGCAATATGAAGCGTTCGAGGTGTTTGAGGTTGCGATGACCACTGTAGGCGATAAGAAGCATTTACAGAAGCATTATATTCATACAGTAAGTAATCACTATTAATAGAAGCCGGATTTATGTAGGCATACAGCTGACGGAACTGCGTTTGATATGGCAATTGTTGTGCTCCGACATACCAATTTATGCATAAAAAAGTTCCAAACAGAATATTTCTGTAAAATCTCATAGGGTAATATTTTGAAGAGATTTTATGACTATTGTGATTTGTTAAGTTTGAACAAAACGACAGGCTCGGCCGGATGAGATAAAGTCAGATGAGGACGCTGTGTAGTCTTAGGTTTTGGTCGTTTTTTTTCTACTAAAGCGGGCACTTCCTGCTGGATGAAGCCAAATAGCTCACTTAAGTCTAGAGCCATGTCCCGGTTTTTGTCTATATGTGCTGGGTTTCGGATAAAATTCTGTATCGCATTGACAATAGCACAAGTGAAAGCGCCATTCTGCCAAGTATCATCCTCGTAACTAAACTCGTCTGGTTGGCAAGAAACCAACATATCCAAGTTACTACGCTGAGCAATTATGCTGGCTAAGGTCTTAGCTGAAGCTCTTCCGCTGTGGCAGGCATCTACTATGAAAACTTTACGGCAAGGCAAGCCTTGAAAATAATTAAGAATTTCATGTTCAAAGTCGAGACTGGTTTCGCGCAAGAAAGGACTATCATAGTCGCTGGCAGCAATTCGGAAGCGACCATCGAAAGAGGTTAGCCCATGCGCCGAGATAAATACAATAAGGATATCTTCGGGCAGTAATTGGAGAGCATCATAACGATACTGCAACCGTCTAAATGCTTTCATGATTTCTGTTTTAGTAGTATTAAACTCCCTTAATAGGGTATCCACAAAAATTTGCTCAAAAGCTGCGTTGTTTGGATGAGCAAGAGCAATAGTAAAGTCGAGAGCGTCTTTAGTGGTATATTTTAAATCCGTGTGTGGTATGCCAACGGCAAGGATATGGAGAGTAGGTCGAGCAGGAGAATAATGAATAGTTATCGGCTCGGAATATATTTTTTGCAAAGAGTCCACCCAGACAGCCCTCAAAACATTTTTGCCTTCTCGCAAATGTACCGTCTGGACAATTGTCCAGCTACCTCGGTCGCCTTGGATACGCACTTCATCAAATTTAACTCCTGCCGAACAGGGCTGACCATTTATTTCTAAACAGAAATGTCGCTTGTTAATGGGCTTTCCTGATATTACCTTAACCTGTATAGTAATATCTTCTTGTGTCCATCGTATTTCAGCGCGGTCAAAATTGTCTGGGTTAGGATAAACCCATACTAATATAGGACTTTGTTCCTCTTTTGTAGTAAAAGAAGAAGGAGGTAACGCAATGGGAATATCTACCTTAACTGAAGCAGTGTGAAGCATAGTAGAGTCAACTACATATATCAGTAAAGGCAATTGGGCTTTTATAGAGTCCATTAGTAAATTTGGCGTAATGCTTAGTGTGTAGCTAAGAGTACCTCCGGGAGATAAATCTCCTAACACCACAGCACCTGTGGTGTTTAAGCTGTTTGATGGGCTGGTTTTCAAAACAAGACCTCTGGCTGCTTCGCCACCATAGTTGGTAACGTGAACCATTAAATATCCTTGTTGTCCTAAAAATAAGATAGAGTCCAGCATGCGAGCAGTCAATCCTAACTAAGGAGTGTTGCGCTTACCTGTGCGTATCGTACAATACTGAGGAGGACCAATAGGTGTATCTTCTTGAAAAAGTTGTACCTGCAGCTGGTACTCTCCAGCAGGCACTCCCGAAGCCAAGCTAATCGGGATAGGGAGCCTATTTTCTCTGCTTGAAGGGATAGGCTCCACCTGAACACCATAAAGACCAGGTAAGTAGAGATACTTCTGAAGAATAGGGTCTGAAGTGCTCACACGTACTATCAAATTATGGGCGGGATTCTTGCCAATGTTTCTGATATTAATAGGCAAAATGAGACGCTCTCTTTCGAATAGAAAAGTGCGATTCTCAGGATACAATGGCTCTCCTAATTGCAAAGATAGCTCCTCCGTTTTGTTCTTTTTTTGGTTGCGTGTCCACAGCTGCAGAAGCCAGCCCTGCCGCAATCTTAATACTTGGCGTGAGGTAGTACCAAAAGCGAAAAGACGGCCATCAGGATGTTCTACGAAGGCATGAATTTCATCATTCAACTTACTGCCATAATAGCGCGTCTGGAGCTCTCTGAATGCGGGCAGTTGTGGCTCGAGCACAACTGCCCAGCCTGAAAGCCTTCGGCTACCGCGTTCGAGAGAGGCGCTGCTCCCTCCTACCAGCAAATAGTCATTGGAAAGGCAATATGCAAAATGTAGCTGGTCAAATTCGCGACCGCCTAATGATAAGTAATGCAGATGCTCTCCGGTTTTACTCAATACACATATAGCTCCCTGTTCTCGATTATCCGGGCTATATGTATTGGCCGCCATGACAAAATAACTGTCTGATAGTTCTCGAAGAAATGCTCCTCGCTGGGCGATAGTATGCGGATAGGTTTTTTCTAAGGTTTGCTTGCCCTGCGGGTCAAAACCAATAAGCCATGCTTGCTGTCGATCTGCTTCTTCTATATTACCAACGATATAGAAATCTCCCTTTCTGGTCAGACAGGCCGAGTAAGCTCGAGTAGGGAGATGATGGTAGTGAATGCGTTGCTCCCATAAAACATCAAGGTTGCGGTTCAACCGAAGCACCCAGGCGGCATTTCCTGAGTTACCCGCTACCCAAATTGAACCATCAACACAGGCCAATGCAGCTACAAAAGCATCGTTTTCTGCAGTACCTCGCACCAATTCATGCTCTATGTTACCGTGCTCGTCAAGCACGAGGAGCCAACCATCGCGCTGACCAGCATATTTAACCTGTATTTTACCCTCTCGGTTTGGCGCTGTAGAATAGCCTGCAATGATATACCGACCATCTGGAAGTGTACTAATAGAATATGCACCATCATCTCCAGAGCGGCCAATGTGTCGCTCAACTAAAAGATTTAATTGAGCATCGAAAATCGCGAGCAAAATATCTTGGCCGCCTTCTCGCCCCGGTGAGGCAGTGCCTACTGTCGCAATATCCCCACGCCAATTGACTACTGCAGCATGGAACTCTTCTTGTCCGGCATTACCTATTAGTCGCTCCTGTAGTGGATCTGCGGGCAACAAGCGAGACTGCCCGGCAGCAACATATGCTACCAGGCAGAAGCACCACAACCAAATATATGAGAGACCAGATGGACCGCGAACACATATGCTTTTCATTGCGCATTCACAATTAAAGTAAGTGATACTGCTATATGACCCTTGGATGGAGTTACTACTGCTGAAAAAGCCATCTGGTCCGGAGCATAGCGAATCCTGTCAGATGGCACTAAATAGTCAGCAAAAAACCTATAAATACTTGAGACAATATCTTGCTTAGCATGCCTTATTTGTTGAAGGCGATGTTCAAAGTCCGATATCGGTTCGTAGCTGTATAGTATACTTAGGTAATCTTCGCCAGCTTGTGGTAGCTGCAGTAGATGCTCCTCATCGGGAATAACTATCTCTGTTGTTTGATCTAAGACAAAACTGGCGGATGCTCCGTGAAGAGTACCCTTGCGCGGAAAGTGAATATTGATAGTGCCATCAGGGCTTTGACTAAAAACATATATGTGGCACCCTCGCGGTACATCTCGTGCCACCAATTGAAATACTTCACCGACAGAAAACGCCTTCTGTTGAGTCCTATACACACCTCTATTTTCTTCTACCAAAAATGGTTTTATCTCTTCAAAGTACATCAGCTCATCACCCCCATCCGCTATTACGAACCCTGCTGGTTGCCGAAAAACAAACTCTCCGCTCAGTCTGTGTAGTTTTTCTGACTCAGGAACGACAGGTGGCGCTGGTGAGCGGGTAACAGCTGAAAAGGCGGGAGTCCGTGCATCGAGTACTATTACATAAGCGTACCGACACAGCCGCTCAAAATCATCGTAAGGTAAACGAATAAACCCGTTCTGCCCCCATGAAGGGCCGAAACTGTTGAGCAATTCAAAATACTTTTCTACGCTGTTGTACCCTACTAGTACCATGGCATGGTATCCAATTATAGGCTCATTAGGATCTGGATCCCATAGTACTGTGCCGGGCAAAATATCGAAAAAGCTCTTGGTAACTCCTATGCCTACTGCTATCGGTGTTCGGGTGGCCAATATCTTGCATGCTTTTGAAATTTTAGCTTTAGGCTCTTCATTCAGTGCAAACACAGAAGCGAAGTCCTGAACTCGATAACTTTCTGCTTCTTCCAGGTGCTCTTTCATGGGCAGCTGGGAGCAGCCATATTTTCCAAAGTTGAAGGATTGCTCCAAGCAGCATCCCTTTTCCTTCAGGAGCTGCAGGCCGCTCTCAATGTATGCACCTCCTGAACATCCAGCCTGACCAGATACCAATTGATTGTAGATAAAGGCTGCAGAGTGTGCCTGTTGGGTAATGACTGCCTGGTCTGTCTGATTACTAAGTGCTGCTCGCTGGATGGTTAGGAGGCCGTAGCCCAATGCCCAACCCACACAGGTACTGCTCTGATGCTGGTCGGCCGGCACTGGGCAATATCGTTTTAGGGTGACTTTGGGAGGTATCTCATTAAACTTCGTGCCACTGTATGTAGGCAATAATGGCAAATTAAGATAGCGTTCATCTGAAACTAACAGACCTGTTGTTTGCCCCCATAAATGCAAAAACAACACCTGATACCAGGATGCAATGAGTACAACTTTTATCCAAAAACACATTTTCATATGACCAACTCTCACAGTTTTTCTAGTAATTCAATTACATCGTGTCCATATACGCTTTCGGGTGGGATGGCCTCCAGGGTATATTTAGCCAGTGGAAGTTGGCCATCTTTCAAGTAGGAAAGCCCCAGATACCACAATGCAGCCTCTTGAATAGGAGGCTCTTGTGATTGAGCCGCAATAGAGAGCACTGGAATAGCCAAATCTGTGCGCCCGTTCAACAGATAGCACACGCCAAGGTAAAGTCGTGCCGCGTTGTCATTGTGTTGCATTAAGTGCTTTTCCAAAAGGCGCGCCGCCTCGCCATATCTTTTTTCATCGTAAGCATTCATAGCCTGTTGCAGAATAGGAAGTGAGTCGGGACTAACGAAAAATACATTCTCTAAAGGACGTAACTTAGCCTGCGCCCACTCCGCATAGATAGGTGGCTGTTTCCCTTGCTGATTAATAAAAAAGTAGTAACTACTCACTACAAGCAGGGTTATTAAGGCGGCCCCCCCGAGCCAAACCCCGATCTTTTTCCATATTAAAAAAGGCGGTGAAGATGGCGGAAAACCCTCCTCCGCAATAACTTTTCTAAGCACTAGCACTGCGGTAGTGGCATCCGGATAGCGGAGTGTATTTAACAAACCCTTACTAAAAGCCAACTCTTCAGCTATTTCCGGGTCAGAGGCCGCTTCCTCCAACAGCCTCTTCTGTTCTGCATCACTTGCCTCCCCAACCAAAAAGGCATGTATTTGCTCCTGAAGCAATATTTCATTATTTTTTTCCATAACTATTAATATTCTGATAAAATAGAGGATTCAGTATTTTTACTAAGGTAATCATCCGCCAACTTTTTATGTTTTCTTTTGCAATCGAATATGCGTTTGCGTAAATTATTGTAATCATAGCCCAAGCGAGCAGCCACATCTTGTAGGCTTACGGACTCCAAGTGGTACAGCCGAATAATCTCTTTACATGGCTCCCCGAGCATACCTAGGCAATGCTGAAGGGCCTCTAAACGCTTGTCCTTCACAATTGCTCTAAGTATCTCCTCTTTGCTGTTATCCGATGCCTCGTGTAGCCGTGGGTCTAAAGGCTCTGAACGCCGCACCTTTCGCCGGCGTAGTTCATCGCGCCAAGTGTTTGCCGTCAGGGTATAAATATACCTTTCTAGCTTTCCTTGTTCGTCGTATCGGCCTTCTCGAACGGCCAGCCAAAATTCCATAAGTACGGTGTGCACCATTTCGTAAGCATCTCGTTCTGTACCATTGTTTTTCCTCACGTAGCCTACGATCATACCGCCCAGCAGACGATACAAGTACCGAAACACCTCCGGATCATTCGACATCAAGCCATCTTTAATTTGCTGATAGCTCAAGGACATCTGACGTTCTTCTTTGCGCAATAGGTTCATGACGATCATTCGCTAATAAAGCATCGTTGACATCTTAGGATGTTACCGCCTCAAAAAAGACAAAAATTTCGAGTAACAATCCTTTCTTGGTGCGATAATAAAAAAAATGGAGTGAACAACCATGCGTATTTGCAGTCTCATATCGTTGTTTTTCAATATTCTAGCGTTTCATGGCTTCGCCCAACAGGCCCCAATGTCGCTAGGTGTAGGGAGACCTCTGGGGGGCAAGCTAGCTCCACCCTCGCAGGTGAACGCCAGTGATGGTGTTTATAGCAATTTCGTACTTATTCGTTGGGATGCTTCCGAAAATGCCGTACGCTATCGCGTTTTTCGAGCTACTTCTCCAGCGGGAGCCTCTCTCAAAGAGCTAACCACCTCATGGCAGAACAGTACGTGGTTCTGCGACTACAGTGCTGAAAAGGGTCGAGATTATTACTACGCCGTAATGGCTTCAGATGGCAAAGAAAACTCTGTATTAAGCCCATTTGATAAAGGATTTGTTAGGAAAGACAACAAAATTGCTATCGATGAGACTTTTGGTGCTGTGGAGCAAGAGCGGTACGCTGCACCTAAGGTTGTTTTTGCTTTTGTCGAAGAGGTTCATGCTCAAAAAAGCACCTTTTACGTAGGAGACTCTGCTCAAATATACATACGTTTGCGAAACGTTTTTGATGAGGCAACGCCACCAACCGAGGTTCGGGTTTATTTGTCTGAGGACTCCATCTGGCAATTCAGCGACCCACTACTGATTGTAAAGAATTACAGCAGCCTACCTGCAAACACTGAAGTAGAACGGTTGGAAAAATGCTATTTGCCAGCCTCCTTACTCCCCGGCGAATACCATCTCATCATCGTTGCCTCTCCTCGGGGCGATATTCTAAATGCAAAAACTGGTTACTTAAAAATACTCATTGCTGACCGATGATGACCCGGCTTACTTTTTTGACCGTTGTATTGCACATTGCCATCGCCAGCAGCTACGCACAGCCACCTTGTGACCCGCCTCTGCAGGCATCAGTATCGGTATCTGGGCCAGTGTGTGTGGGTGGAACTGTCCTAATTACCTTTACCCTAGACGATGACGAAGACGACATGGATGTTTACTACTCCATTGGCAACGTTCAGTATGTCGCTGAAGACCAAGATGAGAGCTTCACCGTTGAGTACACGGCCTACGCTAATACGACCGTTACGTTACAGTACATCGTTTCTGATGATGACTGCATTACTGTGTTTAATCAAACAGTTAATATTACTGTTTCTGATCCCATTCTTTCTATTAGCTCAACCAATCCAGGATGTGGCCAGAATAATGGTGCTATTTCTGCTACCACTTCCGGGGGCATGCCGCCATATCTGTATAGCCTCAACAATGGAGGATTTCAGTCGAGTGGAACTTTTTCCAGTTTAGGACCCGGCTCTTATACAGTGGTTACTCAAGATAACATAGGATGTACGGCTCAACAGATTGTAATCCTAACGGAACCTTCTCCCCCCAACCTCTCTACCACCCAGAGCAATCCAACCTGTGGGCAGAACAACGGCACCATCACCGCCACCGCAACAGGCGGAACGCCGCCATACCAGTTCCAACTCAACAACGGCCCGTGGCAGAGCAGTGGTAACTTCACTGGTCTAGCTGCCGGAACTTACAACGTTACTGTG
>FWWL01001385.1_pt1 | contig 58272 bp, 54 predicted proteins | sample 2228331 | NCBI WGS metagenome assembly FWWL01 (sample SAMEA103939775, study PRJEB20133) | metagenome
AGCCCATGCTGCGCCTCGCGAGATCGAGTTCAAGGATAAGCTGCCGAAGACTCGCAGCGGTAAGATTATGCGCCGCGTGTTGAAGGCTTGGGAGCTTGGCCTGCCGACTGGCGACTTGTCAACAATTGAAGACTAATTCTGAATAGTCAGGCTGAACAAATATACAAAAACGGTTAGAGTGTGCTGCACTCTAACCGTTTTTGTATAGGTTCACACTCTGCGGCGGTTCAAATGAATGAACGTGATCGCCAATGCGAACACCAGTACAGCGCCTTTTATAATATCGAATGCATAGTAAGGCAGGTTCAGCATGGTTAACCCGTTCAGCAGCACCCCGATCAATACGGCGCCGAAGAACGTCCCGATCACGTTAGGCTTGCCCGCTCCCAGGACGGAGTAGCCAACGAATACGGCGGCTACGGCTTCCATCAGCAGCGGGGCGCCAGCATCGATTTGGCCGGAGCCGACGCGCGCTGCGAATAAGATACCGCCAATGGCCGCGAAAATACCGGACAGCACATAAGCGAACGTCTTGACACGATTGACCGAAATCCCGGATAGCCGCGCCGCCTCCTGGTTCCCGCCGGTCACATACATTTGACGCCCCCAGCGTGTGTACATTAAGAATAGATGAACGAGAATAACGGCTACAAGCATGATTATTACAGGAACCGGTACACCAAGCAGCTTGCCTTGTCCGATCCACAGAAAGTCAGGATCGAATTTGCCTGGCGCTTTGGTGCCGTCGGTCATTTGCATGTTGTTATAGATGGAGAAGCCTTTTGTATACGTTTTGTGCACACCACCGATGATGTACATGATCGCCAGTGTAGCTAGCAGATCGGGGATTCTTACCTTGACTATAAGCAGCGCATTGAGTAAGCCAACTGCAATTCCGATCACGAGCGGCACGATAAGCACGACGATCAACGGCATCTGGAACCATACCATCATAGTTGCGACCACAACTGTAGTCAAAGATACGGTAGAGCCCACCGACAGGTCAAAGCCGTCCACGATTTGCGAAAATGTCACCCCGATAGCCACAAACGTCACGATCGAGATCGATCTCAAAATATCGGCCATATTATCGTAAGACAAGAAATTTTCATTGAGAAAAGAGAACACCGCGATAACAAGAGCAATGACGAGCAATGCTCCATATTTATAGGAATAGTCGAGAAATTTCTCCTTCACTTCCATTAAGCCTCCCCGCTGCTAGCGTAGTACAATATTTGCTCCTGCGTTGCTTCTTCGCGGGACAGTTCCTTCACGATGCGTCCGTAGCTCATGACAAGGATGCGGTCGGCAATCCCGAGAATTTCCGAAATTTCACTGGAGAAGTAGACGATGCCCTTGCCGCCTTGTGCAAGCTTGCCGATCAACCGAAATATATCGCTTTTCGCGCCGACATCGACCCCTTTGGTAGGCTCGTCAAATAAGTAAATGTCGGCATTCGTCGGCAACCATTTTCCTATGGCGACCTTCTGTTGATTACCTCCGCTCAAATTTTTGACCAGGAGTTCCTTCTTCGGAGGCTGGATCCCTAGCTCAGCAATTCGAGCTTCAGCGTTGGCGGATTCCTTCAAGCGATTGACGAACCCGAGCCGACTGAGCGGCTTTAGAATCGGGAGCGCCAAGTTAGCCATAATCGGCAACTCAACGAGCACGCCCTGCTTACGGCGTTCCTCGGGTACGAGGGCAAGTCCGGCCTTTACGGCGTCCGCAGGCTTGCTAAGCCTAATGGCTTGACCATTCAGCTTCACTACGCCTGCATCGAGCGGATCCGCGCCGAACAGCACACGTGATAGTTCGGTTTTACCTGCACCGACGAGGCCGACAACGCCGACAATCTCACCCCGGCGTACAGTCAGATCCACCTTCCGCACCTTCGTACCTGAGACGAGTCCACTCGCTTCCAGCAGCGTCTCACCAATATCGGCAGACAGCTTCGGGAATTCCTCCTCGAACTTCTTGCCGAGCATTTCCTCAATTACCTTCTGCGTGTTCGTCTCCCCTGCCGGTTTCGTAGAAATGTGCTTTCCATCCCGCATGACGGTTACACGATCACTTATACGGAACACTTCAGCCAATCGATGCGAGATGAAGATGAGGCCGACTCCGTCCGACTTCAGACGATTCATAATCGAGAACAGCTGGTCGGCTTCTTGACCGCTAAGCGGTGCTGTAGGCTCATCGAAAATAATAAACTTGGCTTGCTGAGCCAGGGCCCTTGCGATCAGCACGAGCTGCTTCTGGGCAATCGACAATTCGCCTGCTTGACGCAACACATCGATGTGCTTCAAGCCGATCGCCTCAAGCAGACGGCTCGCTTCTTGCTGCAGCTTCCTCCAATCGATCCAGCGCTGACCCGATACGATACGATCCAGCATAATATTCTCTGCTACCGTCATCTTAGGCATGAGGGCTGTATCGACCTCTTGATAAACACATTGGATTCCGTATTGGATGGCGTCAAGCGGTTTTCGAATGACCAGTGCTTGTCCGTCGATTCGGATCAAGCCTTCGTCTGAGGTGTACGCGCCAGACAATATTTTCATCAATGTGCTTTTGCCAGCGCCATTTGCTCCAAGGAGCGCATGGATTTCGCCGCTCCGCACATCAAAATCTACTTGCTGCAACGCGCGGACGCCGGGGAATGATTTCGTAATCCCTTTCATTTCGAGCAGATTGGTGGATGTTGGCATCGCGATTTCACGCTCCTTCAATGGAAAAACCCACCGGACAGCAAGAACGTCCGATGGGGTCATGCTATTTAAGAGAACCTTATTTTTTCACTGCTGCGGCCTCGGCTTGTTTCAAATACTCCGTGTAGCCTTGCTGACTTCCACCCCAGCCGTTCACGTGCTTGCTAAGATCAGCTGTAGAAATTTGTTCTTTTGGAAGCGCACTGCGGGTTACAAACACAGGGTCCAGCACTACTTTTTCCGGTGTTTGATCGCCGTGAATTTTCTGGTACAAGTAACGAACTTGGATGCGGCCGATATCTTTAGGATCTACTGCTGCTGAGGCAATCCAAGGACTCTTCGGATCTTGAATCATTTGCAGGTCCTCATCGCTCATGTCGATCCCGTATACTTTGATCTCATCGCGACCGGCTTGCTGAATTGCGCGGGATGCCCCTTTGGCGAACTCATCCCAAGCTGCCCAAACAGCAGTAATCTCGCCTTTCGGATACTTCTTCAGGATCGCTTCCATCTGTGCTTGGGTGTCAAGTGCAGTGTTCTGAGATGCCGCACCGAACGCAGCAATTTCTTTTATGTCTTTATTCTTGTCTTGGAACGCTTTGTATGCGATTTGACGACGTTCCATAGGTGCGAATCCGGCTACCCAGATTTTTACGATATTGCCTTTACCGCCGATATCCTTTGCTAGCTGGTCGAGTGTTTGCTCAGCCATTTTCTGGTCACCCTGCTCTAACACAGTTACACCAGGAACAGTTAAAGCCGCGTCAAAAGCGACAACCGGAATTTTCTTTTCAAGTGCTCTCTTAACTCCGGCTTCCAGCGCTTCCGCTGTACCGTGGTCAATCAGAATGCCATCAACTTTTTGATTGATTGCTGCATCCAGATTGGACGACATTTTGGCGAGATCGCCGTCAGCTGGAGTAACCGTTACCGTACCTCCAAGCTTTGTGACCTGGTCTTTCACGCCTTCGATATATTGAGCCGAGAACGTGCCGAGGTTGATCTGCATGATGAGTGCGATTTTTTTGCCTGCCAATGGGTTAGCTGCTGCTTGCTGGCCACCTGATTGGGTGTTATCCGCTGATTGATCCTGGGGTTTCGTACCGCAAGCGATTAACGCAATCGACATGATGAATACGAACAAGATCAGGGTGCTTTTTCTAAAGTGAGACATGGTGTTAATCCTCTCCTATGCGGCAATTATATCCTATAATTCCTATTGAACTACTAGGTTAATATACTTTAACATGATTTTTAACATTCAGTCAATATGCAAGCATAAACGGCTTTGCCGTCCTATAAGGCGGCGTCCGTTTGGCGAAGAAATATCAGAAGAGGATGCATTTTATACTTTCTGATATTTTGAATAGTAACCATACCTTCGCATGAGGGTTCTTAACACTACCAACAAATCGGCACCATATCTAACAAAAAGGTAACTATAATTCCTCCCGCATATAGACTATGCTTTTCTTAAAAGCGGTAGAGGATGAATGAAGATGAAGTTGACGATGAATACAGCACTCAAAATGATTACGATACTCTTAATTGCTTTCACCGCAGCTGCTTGTAAAGAAACGAAGGTGATAACAGACCCTGTCACGGTTCATATTCTCCTTCCCGAGCCCAACATCAACACTAATCCAGGCTCTGTCACAATAGACAAATTATACTCCGATACGGCCGAGAGCTTTCACAAATTAAATCCCAACATCAAAGTGACCATTGATCGCATTCCCGCGACGCAATTTACTACCGAAGAGACAATAAAGCGACTCACAAGTAACGTTGCTCCTGACATTATGCCGCTTGATATCAGTGCACTCAAGCTTGTCGCTGAACAAGGAGCATTGTTGGATCTGCGGGCTTTGCATCGTGCTGCGGGGACCAAGGAAATCGATATCGATAAAGTAATTCTGGATTCCGTTACCATTAATGGTGAGATGCTTGCGCTGCCTAACTCCATATACCCCTATGCAGTACTATATAATAAGCAGTTTTTTGATAAGAATCAAGTACCCTATCCGCAAAGCAACTGGACATGGGAACAATTCAGAGATATTTCAAGAAAAATAACACCCGCCAATGCTCCAACACCATTCAATGGCTCTGTGTTGCCTTACATGCCTTTCATTTTTGACAGCCTTCTTGCAAGCAGCGGGACCAGATTGCTGTCGCCGAGCGGCGATACATCGGTCGGATATCTGGATAGTCCGGAGGCCGTCCGAACACTGCGTTGGCTCAATGACTATTATCGGGATGATTTAACTAAGACAAACCCCATGAGTTTTACAGATGCGGGGGTCCAATTTAACAATAATCGGGCAGGAATGATTATCAGCGATCTCAACGGTTATAAATTCTATAAAACTAGATTGGGAGATCATTTGGGTGTTGCCCCTTTGCCCCGCTTCGAAAACGGAAAACGAGTCAATGCTATTGCGTTTGGAGGATTCGGGATTGCCCGCCATAGCAAGCATCCTCAGGCTGCATGGAAATTTCTCGAATATCTTACCCTGACTGAGAATGAGAAGGCAGTCGAATTCGCTGATCACTACTTGACTACAAGCAAGTCCATGTCTGAAGCGTTTCATCAAGATACGGATCCAGTTAAAAGCATTTTTGTAAAAGAAATAGACTATGCTGTAAAACCGTTGGAGTACCATAATCCGTTCTTAACCCTTGCATGGAATAGAGACCTGCTCACTGAATTTCAAAGCCTGCTGATGACCGATCATGCAGATATCCCTGAAAAGCTGCATCAGCTTGCACTGAAGCTGGATAAAGAGCTGCAGCGCTCGAGAACGGAGCATGATCGTCAGATCACAAATCCTTAGCTTTGATTGAATCGCAGTCATGCCGAATTCCACGTTATCCGAAAATGCGGATGCGTGGTTTTTTTATTGTTTAGACTCACCATTTCTTTTTTGAATTAATACGATGAATTATGCATCATGACACTAGTCTAGAAAGGTGTGGCGGTTATGACTGGGAGCATCATAAATTTTTATGCAAGCGGTAATACAGCTCGCGGCTTTGCCAACCAGTTCGATTCGTCTGTACAAGGACTTGAGCGGCTGTATATTCTTAATGGGGGGCCTGGAACAGGAAAGACAACTATCATACGCGCAATTAGCGATCATATGGCCCGCATCGGCTATGATATTTGGTTAATTCACTGTGCCTCGGACAATGGCGAGCTGGATGGAGTGATTGTTCCCGATCTGAAGGCAGGGGTTATCGATGGAACAGCCCCTCGTGAGATTAATCACCAGCTATCCGCAGAAAAAGTGCAGTACATCCATTTGGATGCTGCATTGGATCCGAGTCAACTGCTTGTTCAGCAGTCTGCTATCGACAGCTTGAATATCGATATCGCTCAAGCATATGAGCGCGCTTATTCCGGATTTGCCGAAGCGCTTCGCATACATGACGAATGGGAAACGATTTACATTGCAAATATGAATTTTCTGGCTGCAGATGAACTGACCAACCGTTATATCCACCAAATCCTGTACGGGGATCAAAAACGCGAGAAGCAGAGCAGAGTGGACCACCGGTTCCTGGGAGCCGCCACACCAAGGGGTGCGGTGGATCATGTGCCGAATCTGACCGAGGGCTTAAAACGGTATCTAGTGAAAGGTCGCGCGGGATCCGGCAAATCCACAATGTTGAAGAAAATCGCTGCCGCTGGAATCGAACGAGGCTTCGATGTTGAGATTTATCACTGCGGCTTCGACCCGAACAGTTTGGATATGGTCATAGTACGGGAGTTGGGATTCGCGATTTTTGACAGCACCGCCCCGCATGAATATTTCCCTGACCGTTCCTCCGATGAGATCGTGGATATGTATGAGCACTGCATTAATCCGGGTACGGATGAAGCGCACGCGAGTTCGATTAGCGAGATCAAGGAACGTTACTCTGCCAAAATGAAAGAATCGATCCAGCACCTGTCCATCGTCAAATCTCTTAATGACCAACTAGCTCAAATCTACATTCAGGCTATGAACTCTCAATATATCGATCAGGTCAAGGATAAGATTCAGCAGGCTCTCACCAGCCAGGCTGCTAACAGCGTTTGAGAACACGTGCCTCCGCAAAGAAAAGGGACGATCCAAAGTGAACCTCACGGCCTTTGGATCGTCCCTTATTCGTCCCACAAGATCTAAATAACGTTCCGGCCAAGCTGCTGCTCGATCAATGCCCACCCTTCCGCACACTTCTCGGTGTGCATCACGGGCTGGAAGCCAGCCTTCATATACATATTGACCGCAGGCCAGCTAGTTGTCTGGGTAGTTAAGTAGGCGTTTTGATGGCCTAATTCAACTAACGTTAGCAGTGCTCTGGATAGCAGCGGTTTAGCCAGCTTCTTGCCCTGTTCCTCAGGGATGACGGCCACCCAATGGATACGTCCTTGCAGCTGTCCTAGTGTATTTCCACGCCAAGCATTCGTAGTTCCTACTAATCGACCCTCGGAATTGATGAGGAACCAGCAGCGCAGCTTCATCTCATCAAGATGCGGCCTGAACTCTCGTTCGAACCTAGCTAGAGCAGCTTCTACATGAGGAAATTCTCCGGCAAGCGTCTCGATCTCAGCCCACGCCAGCTCGTCCCCTTCCTGGAACAATCTTAATGAATACCCTTCCGGCAATGCTGCTTGAGGAATTTCATTCAGTTGTTCCAGAGCCATGAACAGTTCCACATATTTCATGCTAATCAGGCCTCCTCTTGATCACAAGCAGTCACCTAACAGCCTCTAACACATCGCTTCGGATCTAGAGCTTAACGGTCAATCCGCTTTCACGGCTCTCATTCGCCGCTTCGATGAAACGAATCACTTCCAAGGTTTCAGTGAAATCAATCGCTGGAGCATTGCCCTGGAACATCGGCATGATCTGCTCTAGCAAGCTAGCATAATAAGGCTTCGGATTGGAGTAAATATCTACGAATTGAGAGGTTTTCTCTCTATGAATAGTAGCGCCGAATTTATTGTTGCCTTTGCGGTTCCCGCGAACAGTTCCCACTCTGCCGTCAGACCAACGTCCTACAATGATATCATGATCATCATTAGTAGTAACCGTTACACTCTCGCATCCTGTACCGAATGCCGCATAGAGCATTTCAACTGAATGAATGCCGTACCAATAAAAACCAGGCTGAGTCGGTTGGATCGCCATCGGACCGAATGTGTCGACACCAATAATCGCGCCATTGTCTGTATCCTTAAGGGCTTCCGAGAATCCTTCGGCATAGCGCAGGGCGGATGTACTCATCACAGGGATGTTGTACTGTTTGGCCAGAGCAGCAATTTGCTTAGCATCTTCTGAAGTAACGGCCAGCGGCTTGTCGATATAAACCGGCTTGCCAAGTGGTGCGATTTTACTGAACTGCTCCAAATGCACACGACCATCTACGGATTCCAGGAGAATCGCATCGGATAGCTCAGCAAGCGCCTCTACGGAATCTACGATCTGAAGTCCGTATGTATCGCGAAGGGTATCTGTAAAGCCTTGTACCCGTGAGATACTGAGTTCAAAATCAGGAGAACCGCCCGGGAAAGCAGCGACTACTTTACCTCCCGGCACATGATAAGCATGACTAGAATCATTCAACAGCTGAGTAAAGGCAGTAACGTGGGATGTATCTAAACCAATAATTCCGATTTTTAAGGGTGCTGACATTTTACATTCCTCCTCTGATTATCGAACCAATTCATTCAAGAAAGACAATCTGTAAATCTGCTTAGGTCTGCCCTTGGACTTCCCTTTTTCTTCGCCAATAATCTCAATGAGTCCGCAATCCAGCCACGCCAATAGAAATCGGTGTGTACTGCGTACTGTAACCCCAAGCACTGAGGCTAAATCCTGCGCTGTATAGTCCGTTTTGCCGAATCGCGTCACATGGGCAACAAGCTTACTCATATAACCCGATGTAAGTCCTGCCTCCTCCGCTCGTTTCAGCAGATTCGCATCAATCAGAGACAAATCATACTCATGCGGATGGGTCATCTCAAGAGGCCCGATCACACTCTTGTCTTCGCGAACGATGAAGCAAATATCTCCGCCAGTTTCCTTCGAATTGCGCAGTGCTAGCCGGGCATGCGTGCCTGCTTCGTTGGCCGAGCGGCCAAATCCGATCCCGATGCTCAGGCTCAAGCCATAATACTTCTCGGCAATACGAGCGAGTGGAATCGATTTGTACCCATAGGTTTCACGTTCAAAAATACCGCGGGTCGTAATAAACAAATATTCATTGCCGCCCATATGTGTCAAATGACCGTCTAGTGACTCTACATAACCAAGCAGCATCCTGTGAATATCCAGCTTCAAGCGCTGTACTTCGTGCTCAGATGACCGTTTATTAGCGATCCGCTCAAAATCATCCACATGGATAAAGCCAACTACAATCTGTGATTCTTTGCTCCGGCGTGTTTCGGTCGATAATAAGGAACGCTCCAAGTTGACGATGATGTCCTGCTCGGTTGGCTGCATCCACTCATTCGGTATCCCTAGCTCCGTCAATTCATCTGCTACGGAGCCTATACCGGTTAACACCGCTTGGGCTCGTCCGCTTCGGAATTGCTCTACATGGAAGGAGACAACCGCTTCCTTGCTTACAAACTCTGCTCCGTCGGAATATTCCAATATTCCCGGAGTTTCGCCTAACTCTTTATAAGCTCGTTCCACGACTTGTCTGCTTAAGGTGTCAACCGATATATTTTGAAGGCCATACCTCTTCTCCATACGGAAAAGCGCCCGGAACAACCCTGAACCGGTAAGTGGTACATAATGAACCGGAATCTTGAAATTCACATTCTCGATCGCGAGTCGGTAAGGTAGCGGACCTGAGAAGAGGAGCACTTCTACTTGCCCCTGTTCAACTAGCTCCCTGGCAAGCTCAGGAGCTTCTTCTTCGTGTCGATATACTCTCGAAACCGCATCAAAAGATGGGAATCCCTTGAGGCAATGATTCATTTTTTCCACTAAAACCTCGGGACCTATGATTCCTATCGCAATCCCTTTCGTTTCTTCGTTGCTTGATTCCGGCATGGTAAGCCTCCAGTAAATAGTGTGACGCCTTTCTTCTTATGTTGCGCTTAACCGATTTAACGCCACCGCTGCAAGCAGAGACGCGCCAAGCGGCAAACATTCCTCATGTAAAGTAAACTTCGGATGGTGCAGACCATACGCTTGCTCAGCACCTTCTTGCGGTCCGGACCCTAGCCAGAAAAAGCAGCCTGGCACATGCTGCAAATAGATCGAGAAGTCCTCACCCGCAAGCGTTGGCGCTGCTTCAACTCGGTTCTCTCTGCCGATTAAGGCGTCCGTCACTTGCTCTACATGCGCTACACAAGAATCGGTACTGACGAGAACCGGAGTCAAATCCACATAATTAACGGTTGCTTTACAGCGATAGGCTTCCGCTATGGATCCCGTGATTCGTTCAATTCTTTCCTTCATTGTGCTCTGAACCTCAGCCGAGAACGTTCGAATCGTCCCGGTCATCTCTGCTCGATGGGGAATAACGTTGTAGGAATCACCTGCATGAAGCTTCCCTACCGTCACCACAACCGGAGCAAACGGGGATATTTCACGACTCACTGCAGTCTGAAGACCCATCACGATTGCTGAGCCCGCTACAACCGGATCGATGCTCTGATCAGGGATAGCGCCATGGCCGCCCTTACCTTGCAAGGAAATCTCGAGGCGATCTACAGATCCCATTAATGATCCGTACCGTGTAGCTACTTTCCCAGCAGCAAGTGTAGGAAGGTTGTGCAAGCCGTAGATTTCGTCTACTCCTTCTAATGCACCTTGCTCCACCATCAGTCTTGCACCCTGATTGATCTCTTCGGCCGATTGGAAAAGGAAACGGACACGCCCGTGCAGCTTGTCCCGCTGCTGCATTAACAGACGCGCTGCTCCTAACAGCATCGTCGTATGCGCATCGTGACCGCAGGCATGCATGACTCCGCTGCGCTCCGAAGCGAACGGCAAATCCGTCTCCTCTTGAATCGGCAGCGCATCCATATCAGCGCGAAGCGCTACAGTAGGACCTGGGTAGGCCCCCTGCAGATCGGCGATAATTCCATGTGCACCTACGCCTGTCCGAATCTCGTAGCCCAACATTCTAAGCTCTGCTGCCACCTTCGCGGCAGTCTCCGATTCTTGCAAGCTAAGCTCCGGATTGCGATGGAGATCGCGGCGGAACTCCACAAGCCCTTCCTCTAGCTGCTTACCAGCTCCAAGCAATTGCTCTAGCACCTCTGATGAACTTGCTGCTGACACTGTGTTTCACCTACCTATCTCGTTCTTCTTCACTAATAAATTCTAACTGGAGGGCTCCTGTTCCTGCCCCTCTTTTGTTTTTGTTTTTCCTTTGCGATACAGCTGATTCATGATTTCTTTGCCGGTGGGGGTCTGCGCCAGTCCACCCTTAGCGGTTTCGCGATGGGCTTCCGGCATGGCGCTCCCTACCTCAAGCATAACTTGAATCACTTCATCCGAAGGAATTACACTTCGCACACCTGCTAATGCCATATCGGCAGCAGCAAGCGCATTAACAGCGCCAAATCCGTTGCGCACGATACACGGAATCTCTACAAGACCGCCAACAGGATCACAGATGAGCCCTAATGTGTTCTTAAGCGCGAGACCGACAGCATGAGCGGCTTGTCCAGGTGTACCCTCTCGCAATTCAACCATTGCGCCGGCCGCCATCCCGATAGCAGAACCGACTTCAGCTTGGCAACCGCCTTCGGCACCCGATACAAAGGAATTGTTAGCGATTACGTAGCCGATAGCACCGGCAGCAAACAATCCCATCACAAGTCGATCGTCATCCCATCCGAATCGCTTCTGGCTGCTTACAAATACACCTGGAATGATACCGCATGAGCCGGCTGTTGGCGTTGCGATGATGCGGCCCATGGACGCATTCACTTCCGAGACTGCAAGCGCGTTAGCCATAGCTTCACAAGCAATATCTCCGACACAGGCATCCCCTGCATCCATGTACTGCATGACACGCTGTGCATCACGACCCGTCAATCCGCTGCGTGAGGTTGTGTCCTCTGTTAAGCCTTTGCGAACCGCTTCTTTCATAATCTGATAATAGGCGGCCATCTTGCTATATTCATGCTCTGCCGATCGGCCTGATTCCAAAGCTTGCTCTTCGAGCATTAATTGTCCAATAGATTTGCCTTCTTGCTCACATAGCTGTACCAGTTGCTTCAAGGTGCGGAATCTCATGGCTGGCTCCTTTCCGTGAGATCAACTTTTTTCACTTCCCGTACGGTAGAAAGCTGCTCAATCTCTCTTATTAATTCGTCCGATATAGCACCATCGACATCGATTACTGTTATAGCTTCCCCGCTTCTGCCTCTTCGATCCACGGACATATGGCCGATGTTCACGTTGTCGCGGCTCAGCAGACGAGTCACCTCAGCAATCATACCAGGCCGATCTTCATGAAAGACTACAAGAGTTGGATACATAGCGGTAAATTTGACATCAAAATCGTTAATGCTAAGCATTTCAATATTACCGCCGCCAATGGAAGCACCTACAACCGTGACTTCCCGTTCTCCTGCGCGAACAACCAGCTTAGCTGTATTCGGGTGGGGAAAGTGCCCATTGCCGGGACGAAATTGTATCGTGACGCCTAATTGCTCTGCAATAGAAATTGAAGTTGGGATGCGATAATCATCTGTGTCAAAATCTAATAAACCGCCAACAATAGCCAGATCTGTCCCATGTCCTTGATACGTATCGGCAAAAGAACCGTAAAATATAATTTCAGCTTGCTCAGGAAGCTCTCCCAATACATGGCGCGCTACTCGCCCGATGCGCACAGCGCCTGCTGTATGAGAACTGGATGGACCCACCATGGCTGGGCCTATAATCGAAAACACATCTTTAAATCGCATCCGCAATCCCCTCATTCTTATTTCACACATTAAGCTTATTCTTATCCTATTCTATGCGGATTGTGCATGAATGGATAAAAACGGACAGTTCTATGACTGTCCGTCTCAATGTCCGACTACTTCAGCCAGTCGCTTAAGTTTGCTTTTACAAAATCATCATCGTTCAGATGCGGGTAATCGCGATACATCCGATCGATCTCTTCCGATTGCCCAGGGGACAATACCTCATGCGGGTTCAAGCACCAAATTCCTTGCAACAATCCTTGACGGCGAAGCACCTCATGAATCCCCGGAATGCAGCCTGCAAAATTGTTAGCAGGATCAAAGAACGCTGCATTCGTTTCCGTTACATCGATATTACGAGTCAGCCAATCTGCAGACAAGGTTGCATCGTTGCGAACTTGTTTCACTTCTTCTAGCAACTCTACCGCTTTTTTAGTCCAGACGCACCAGTGTCCAAGCAGACCTCCGACGATCTTCTTCTCAACCGTTTGTCCATCCACATTGAAACGATAAGTAGTTAGCAAATCCGTAACGATGTTGTCGTCATTACCTGTGTAAAGGGCAATTTCATCACGGCGATTGGAATAACAAACCGCGCGCACAACGTCGATAGTCTGATAACGGTTGAAAGGAGCCATCTTGATCGCTACTACCCCTTCAATGTCGGCTAGCTGCCGCCAGAAGTTGAAGCTGAATATACGGCCGCCAACAGAAGGCTGCAAGTAGAACCCGATAACAGGGATGATCTCAGCTACGGCGCGAAGACGCTCCAGATGCTCTTCCTCGCTCCAGTCTTTAAGACCGCCCATGCTTACAAGCGCAGCATCATAGCCGAGTCTCACCGCAATAGAAGCTTCATTAAGAGCTTGCGCGGTTGGACCGCAGACGCCTGCAACCTTGATAAAAGGACGATCCAAGTTAGCATTGTCCACTTCTTCAGCAGCAAGCTTCAATACAGGCTCGTACAAGTTCCATTGAGGCTCGCGAATTTCGAACTGTGTGGAGTGAACGCCTACAGCAACTCCGCCTGCTCCAGCAGCTATATAATAACGTGTAAGCGCACGTTGGTGCTTTTCGTCCAGCTTGCGGTCTTCCGTTATCGCTAACGGTTGAGCCGGAATGACGAGACCGTCGTGCAGCGCCTTGACTTGCTCGGTACTTAACGGTTTACGTGCCATGGCTTAGTATTTCCCCTCTCTTTCTTGGAAGTGAGTTGGCTTGTTCCAAGTTTTACCGTCTGCCAATACCCATTCCGCAATCCAGTCGATCATTTGCAATAAACTAACACGCGGATAACCGAAGGTCGCATGTGCTTTTGAGCTGTTGCTCAAAAGAGCTGTATCTGCTTCTTGTCCAACGATGTTAGGCTGTACACCCAGACGCTTGGCGAACTCTTGAGCTACCCAACGCAAGGATACGGTCTCAGGACCTGACATATTGAATACCGCTGGAGGTGTGCTGCACACGTTCAAGCAACGAATCGCCCACTCGTTAGCATCACCTTGCCATACTACATTCGCATGGCCCATCGTTACATCAATCGGCTCACCGGCCTTAACCGATTTGGCCATCTCCAGAAGGACGCCATAACGCAAGTCGATCGCATAGTTCAAGCGGTAGATCGCCATTGGAATATCGTATTTATGAGAGAAGCTTTCGAATACGCGTTCACGGCCGAGACACGACATCCCGTATTCTCCATTTGCACCTGGAGGCGTTTTTTCCGTTGCACCGCCCGAATAAACCGGAGTTAAAGGGTAAACATTACCAGTAGAGAATACGACGATGCGGGAATTCCGATATTTCTCAGCAACGCGGCCTGGCAAGTAGGAATTCATAGCCCAAGTGAAGTGTTCGTTACCAGTAGTTCCGAATTTGTTACCGGCCATGTAGATTACATTCTTAACATCCGGAAGCTGTTGAAGCTGGTTGTCATTAAGCAAATCAACCGAGATCGTCTCAATTCCGTCGGCTTCCAATTCTGCCTTCAATTCTTTATCAGAAAAGCGGGATGCACCGTAAATCTTTTTGCTTACCCCTGCTTGCTTTAATGCATTTTGTGCAAGACGCGCCAAGCTCGGCCCCATCTTACCGCCAATTCCGAGCAACATAATGTCGCCGTCAATTGCAGCAATGTCACGTACGAGCGCCTCTGAGGGCTCCGCCAATTTGGCTTCCAGTTCGCTAATCGTTTTCATAAAATGCTCCTTTCAAAACGTGAGATTTTCTTATTCCTAATCCTATCTTAAACGATAGCTTAATTTAGAGACAAGTCTTTAAATGGTCCAAATATATAGGAATAAAAGTCTCTAAAAAGTCTTTAAATGCTTGCCGCATAAACAGGCTGCAATTGCATTGTGAAAGCGTGCACGTAAGCTTGCAACGGACTTGGAACGTCCGTAATGGACTCGGTTCGTAAGCAACGTAATGGTTAGCCCGTACTCAGGATCCACATATAGACTGGTTCCCGTAAATCCGGTATGGCCGTAACTCCGCTCCGACAATAGATCACCCGATGCGTCGAAAGAATCCCCCTTCAACACCCAACCAAGACCGCGATGACCCGTGGACAAAGCTCCTGTATGACTGCGGAGGGCGGCGCGCACCGTTGGAACGGACAGGAATCGTGTCCCTTCAGCGGTGACGCCCTCGTTCAACCACATCGACGCATAGCGGGTCAAGTCCCGCGCCGTCGAGAACAAGCCGGCATGGCCGCTTACGCCGCCCATGGCGGATGCATTCTCATCGTGCACGGTGCCGATGCGATAGGCTTGCCCTGCCTCGTCCCACTCGGTGGGCGCGATTGCTGCGCTGCCCGGCGACTCGGGGGCAGCGGCAGCCTGCGGCAGCGGGCGGTAGCCGCTGCCGAGCATGCCGAGCGGCTGCAGCACATGCGTGCGGGCAGCCTGCTCGAGCGGCTCGGCGAGCAGCCTCGCTGCAAGCTCGCCCAGCACGATGAAGCCCAAGTCGCTATAGACGACTTGGGTCCCTGGCTCGTGCTGGAGCGGCAGGGCGAATACTTGCGCGACGATCTCTTCGCGCGTCCAGCCTTGCGAATGTAGCTTCGCAAAAGGCTTAAGCCCGGCTGTATGCGTAAGCAGTTGACGGATCGTTATGGAGGACTTGGTCTCTGATTCAAACTCCGGTATGTACAGCGCGATTGGATCATCCAACCTCACTCGTCCGTCCTCGAGCAGCTTCAACACAAGCGGCAAAGTAACGACCACTTTGGTAAGAGATGCACAATCGTAGACTGTGTCTGATTGCACGGAGCGGTGAGGGGCATCTCCTGCCGCTGCATTGCCTACAGCATATATAATCTCTTGCCCCTTGCGGCCGATGACAGCCACCCCTCCCGGAATGACCTGTGCGTCCACCTCTCTGTCGATGCTTTGGAAAGCCTTCAACAGTTTACGCGGATCTAGTCCCATTTGCTCTGCATTTTCCAGTCCATGTGTTGTACCATTTGCGTTCATAATTTTTCTCCTATCCTTGAGGGATCCATATTTGTAAGGGTAGATTCAACGCCATACTTTGTCACTCTTAATCTATCATATTTATTCGCTCCAAGATAACTTGGGCCATTCTTGGCATAATTATCATCAGCGGCCGTTAAATGGTAACTTTTTGGTAATGACGATCCCATACTCCATTGGTTACTATATAGATAGTCTTCATATTCATACTTACATCAAAGGAGGAATTTACTTTTGAAGAAAGCATTACTATTGGGACTGGCGATATCCTTATTTGCGCCAACAGCCGTACAAGCCGCCACTTATGAGACGGAGATTGAGAGAGGTGTGAACTTCCGATCCGCTCCGAGCACCAACGCATACATATTCAGAATGATTCCAAAAGGCGAAGACATCCATGTCATTGAGAAGGTCAACAGCTACTGGTTAAAAATCAAGGTTCAAGACGGTACGGAAGGTTTCATTTCAGCCGATTCCAAATATACGGACTTTAAAGGAAGCTCAGGCGGCTCGAGCGGCGGAGCAGACAGCGGCTCAGGCTCCTCAGACGCTGTTGCCGATCGTATTATTAACCACTCCAAAAGCCTCATGGGTAAGGTTACTTACGATTTCGGAACGCGAAATCCATCCCGATTAATTTTCGACTGCTCCTCTTTTACAGAGTATGTCTTTGAACAACAGGGAGTCGACTTGAAATGGGGGACAAGCCAGCAGCAACATCAAGGCGTCGCGGTGAGTAAGAGCAACCTTCGCAAAGGAGATCTTGTCTTCTTCAGCACAACGAGCAGCGGCACTGTCAATCATGTAGGAATCTATATCGGGAATGGCCAATTTATACATAACAAGCCATCCAGTAATGGTGTAGCGATCAATTCACTGGAAACAGGTTACTGGGATAATCACTATCTCAAAGCTAGAAGAGTGTTGTAAAACAGAGAAGAATTGTAAAACAGAATATAACCTCTCGAGAATTTCTCGAGAGGTTATTCTTTCTGCCAGAGCAATGCCTAAATGTTAACTATGACTATAACTCATCATCGATCGGGTTCAAATTCTCATTCCCGGACAGGTGAACGATCATGTCAGTCAGCAGCTCAATCTCCTGCTCTATATCGCGCAAGCTGGCTGTTTCCACCGGCGCGTGCATATAACGAAGCGGCAGCGACACGAGCGATATGGGCACACCTTGACCTGTTGTGCGCATCTTATCCGCATCGGTTCCCGTTTGGCGCGGGGTGAGCTCATACTGAAGTGGAATATTGGCCCGCTTCGCGCTAAGCTCTAACAATTGATTAATTTTCCTGTTGATGGGAGCCCCTTTCGCAAGAACTGGCCCTCCGTCTAACCGGACGATTTCGTTCTTGGTGGACGCTCCCGGATAATCGGTTGCGAACGTTACATCAATGGCAATAGCCATATTAGGGGATAATCCGGCGGCGGCGAAATAGGCTCCGCCCATATTCGTCTCTTCGTTCACCGTGCTCACAGCGTATAGTCCGACATTGGCCCCTCTCTGTGCCACACGCCGCAATGTCTCCGCCGCGATGAATGCACCTGTCCGATTGTCGAGTCCACGCCCGCTGATACGATCATTAAGCAGCTGCTCAGGTTCTCGCTTGTATACAGCGAGGTCGCCTACTTGCACGAGGCTAGTGAGCTCTTCCTTGCTCTTGGCTCCGCAGTCAATGAAGATGTCTGAGAACTCGAAGTTCTCTTTCAGACCTCCATGGTGCTGAGCATTTGCACCGATTACTCCCGTGATGTCCCCGCCGTACCCGAGTATATTTACTTTCATCCCAACTGCCAGCTTCTGACTAATCCCGCCCAACGCTTCCACATACACGAAGCCTTTGTCATCGATTCGGCTCACAATGAGTCCAATCTCATCGCAATGGCCAGCAAGCAGCACCTTGAAAGGAGCGTCGGGATTAATAATTCCGATCGCATTACCTGCCAGATCCGTTCGAACTTCGTCGGAGTGCGGCTTGACATATTCCATCCATTTTCGTTGCAGCATCCACTCCTGACCCGATGGTGACGGGGTGCTCAGCAGCTCAAGAAGAAATTGCTTGGCTTGTGTGTCCATATGAATAAGTTCCTTTCTAATTGCAGTGTTAGCTTTATTTGTAGTACGGACTTTTGATAAACTTTTCAATCGCTTCCGACCGTGTTTCTACTCCGAGCTTGTCATAGATTCTACGTTGATAATTATCGATCGACCGTTTGCTGATATGGATTCGTTCACTAATCTGCTCCAGGGTCGCCCCTTTTATGATCATACTCATAATGGTTACTTCATCTTCCGTTAACATGGGGTCTTCGTTCATGGCTGTCAGCCTTAACTTATGTAATGCCGAGCGGGGGATAACAATATGATTCTCCAGTACACAGCCAATCATATTCTTAATGGCCCCGCGTGTCGTTCCCTTGGAAATAATGGCGCTAACTTGAAGCTCCAGGAAATTATTAATCATGTCGGTAACATCCACCCCCGTGAATATGACGACATGGGTGTCCGGGTAAGTACTCTTGATCTTCTTGGCAATATCCGTACCAACCTGATCCGGCAATTGATAATCGAGGAATACCATATCCGGTTTGTGAGACTCCATCAGCTCCATGCATTTCTGGCCATTAGGCGCAATGTCTAATACCTGTATATTCTCAATTTGCTCTAACACGGATTTCGTAGCTTCTGCCATCAGCGGGTGGTCATCAACGACAATAACAGTTATCGTCTTACTCATGCTGTCAGCCCTTCTTTCAAAGGAAATGTCGCCCTGAATTTATATCCGTTCCCCGGGCTGGTTTCCAGTTCGAAATGGCCGCTCAAGGATAAAACCCGGCTCTTCATCTGCTCCACTCCTATTCCAGGAGCGCCAATTTCACCCGACACGGCTCCCTCCCTCTTCTCATAACCAATCCCATCATCCTCGTAGTCGAAGACAATATGAGCATGATTAGCTTTTAGGTAAAGGCGGACCGTCTTGGCATGAGAATGCTTCTTGGCGTTATTAATTAACTCTTGCGCTATGCGGAAAAGATGGCGTTTTGTTTCCAGATCCGTTTTCTCAATAATCGGCGCCTGGACGGAGTAGAATTCAATGTTAAAGTCACTGATCGCCTTCTCAAAACGTACAAGCTTCTCCATTGTAGGAATGAGCCCGATTTCTTTGAGTAAATAAGGGTGAAGCTCGAAGCAGCTTTGCCTTAGGTTCGAATTGATAACATCAATATAGTCAACCATACTCTTCATTTGCAATTGATCTTCATCCCTGAACGCATATTTCTCGAGCAACGTATGTAACCGATCCTTAAGGAAGAACAAATCCTGCATAGTGGTATCATGGAGATCAGTAGCGATACGAACCCGCTCCCTCTCCTGCAATTCAAACGTCAGCTTACGGAACCACATGAAATCATTGGACGCTTGTTCGTTCGGAATTTGGGCAGCCAAATGCTGCAATTTCTTAGTCAACTTACGCACCAGGTGAATGTTCTCCAAACACACGGACAAATAAGTAATGATCAGCTGCAGCCATTGCGTCTCTTCCAAGCCTAGCATAGTATTCGTCTTTTTACGGGTCATGATCAAATAACTTGTGAACTCCTCATGTCGATTGATCTCAAACAAAGTATATTCATTGTGCTCCAATTGGCCGCTATCAATGATTTGCTCCACTTCCCGCTGATCTATGCGTCCTTCACTAATGAACTCCGTAGTATCTTTGTACTTGAATACGATTGCCCCGCCTACAACCTGAAGCGAATTGACAATATCCATTAAAAAGATTTCTTTCAGCTGCCTGAAGCTGGATATACTGCCTAGGTTCTTGGCTATTTTTCTCAAGGCGACTTGAAGCTGATGCTTGCGCGGGAATATCGTAGACTCTAGCATGGTTGTGAAATATTCAAGTGAATACAAGATAAGACTGAGAATAAGAACAAACAGGATGAATTCTACGACCATCTTCCCGGCTGTCAGATCATTCGGGGCAAGCATCTTGGTCAGAAGCACCATACCCGCACTGGGCAGTAATGATATAAGTATAGTGAACACAAGTCTTCGCAGGATCAAATCGATATCATACAGCTTACGAGAAATAATTAAATAAGCGAAGGTTAGTGGAAAAATCAGAATAAACGCCCCCATATATAAGGGGTCTGCCCACATCGTCTGGAATAAAACAAGAGGAAGAAGGGAGAAACATACAACAGGGGCAAAGGAAATAAAAATGGATGCCCAGATCGTTTTGATTATGGTTGAGGCAAAAGACTTCTCTTTACGGTATTTCAAGAACAATCGAAGCAACAGGAAGAAATTAAGCAGCAGTCCTACAATAAAAAACGTCACAATCAGCAGCGTTCCGTAGTAATTGATCTCGTAGATATAAGGAAATGGGATGAAATAGGTGCTGCTAGCCAACATCCACATTACAACGAAGCTGTACATATATTTGATTGATTTCGTATACAGACGAATTTTGCTTTTCTCTTGCAGAAAATTGACCAGGAAGCTCATGAACATCACAGGCAATAAGACCAGTAATGTCCCGATCATAAATTTGCCCAGCTCATCCCCGCGGAGTGAGGCGACAAGAGACATGAAGATAGCTCCGATTATGGAGAAAAAGAACGCCAGATATACAGCAGACTTGGAACGCTTCATCTTTCGGTAAAGAATAAAAGCCAGTACAAAGCTTAAGATCTCCCCGACTAAGGACGCAATATCGTAGAGTGAATAATGCTTAACAGCACTCGTGGATAATAGCTGCTCTTGTCCACCGCGTGATATCAAAATCGTATCCGCCTGTTCGATCATTCTCCATTTGCGAATAGTGGAATAATCGCTTGGGGCTTGGCCATCGACCTTCAGCACCCGGTCTCCAATCTGAATCCCAATCTCCGCAGCAATGTTCCTTGATTCAAAATGAGTAATTTTCCATTCCTTCACTTCATTGTTCATGACATGAATACCCATGGACGGATAGCTGAACAAAATATGTATAAACCAGATTTGGATTACCACAAAGGCAGCGATTACAATTTTCATAATATTTTTACTATTCACACTTTTCAACTCTTCCTTTCATTGCTAGATTGCTATAAAATTAAATCAAATAGAAAAGAGGTGATACTATATGGTCGCTGCAGTAACATGGTCCCCACACTTACAAAAGATTGTGCGAAGCTTAGTCCTTCCAAGCGGGTCTGAAAAAGGTAACTCAAACGAAACCGATATTTCTTTATTGTCCCCCATCGAGCAGCAAGCCGTCCAATCCATACTCCTCCGCAAATCCATGAATGATCCAGGTGAACCTGAGATTCCCTGGAACTAGTATGCCTAATATTTTATCAACAAAAAAAGAGATTGTATATTAGGGATTGGTCACTCCTTATATATCGGTTTCTTTTTTTTGCATTAAATACATGCAACATGTTGCAAGCGGCGCTAATCCATACTATGATGAATAAAGATATGTTCTTAGTTAAGGACTGTTGAGAATAGGATCGGAAAGCGGGGAGTCGGAATGCTGCCTTCAAGCCATATGAAAAAGATAGATTTGTCTAAGCTTGAGGACGAGAATATACTCTCGATCGCTATTCGAACCGAATTGCAGCTGAATCACAATCGGATCCATCTTCTTATGGATTTCAACAACAATCATGATTTCGTCAAGGAAATTTCTGAGAAGATAACTTATAGAATGCAGAATATGAAGGAAATATCGAACAACGTTATCCTGACGGAGGAAATGTTGCAAAGCGATGAGTAAAGTTGAAGCGAACGAGGCTGTCTCTCAGGTCCAATCGGACCTTAGGAGTCAGCCTCTATTGTTATTACCGATTCCCTACACGAATGTAAACGCAAAGCCCGCCTTCATCGATCTATCGCGATGAAGCAGCTCGAAGTCCAGCGCATAAACATGCACAAGCTGGCCCAGATGGGCCCTATGCTCCATCGGCCGGACAGTTAGCTGCATCTCGTCAGCTGCATAAGAGATTTGCAGGCGGACATTGTTTAAGGGTATCGCGTCCGCAGGCTCCAGCAGCACAAGACCATCTCCGATCAGCTTAGGTTCATTCAAGGAAATGAACCTCTCCACCACAGAGTTCGGAGGCGTGGAGAAGCTGAAGCAGTCTTCGAGCAATAATTGAGGTTCGCCAATCTTCCGCCATGTAAAGGAGCGTTCGAGCCGCTCCACATCCAGACTTCCATAAGCTCGAGACAGCTCGAGAACGAAGCGGTCTCTCTCCTCCTCAATTGCCGCAGCCACTACTTCAGCGGTCCGATCGAAGCCCTGCAGCTGATATGCTCCATTAATAATCGGAACGGAGTGACCTTGTGACCCATTGCACAGGATATCATATCGGCCTTCCCGAAAGTAACTCTTCGTGTAGAGGCCGCTGCCCAGATCTGCCAAGAAAACAGTCCCTCCACCATACAGAATGAAATGGCCCACATCATTATGGTTATGCGGCTCATCATTGCGACCCCCCTTCGCAGCGAAGGCATATCGCACTGCTCCTGCCTTCCCCATGATCTCGCGCCTTGATACGAGCCACTCTGCATCATCTAGATATACGGAACCGGTCGTCCACGGTTGACCTGGCGTAAGTTCCGGACGATACCAGAAAAGATTCCGCACACCGGGGGCCCATCGTCCGCAATGATCGTCCGCATAAGCAGAGCGCAGTCGTGATTCTGGCGCGTCAATGTCAGGATATACTTGGCTTAAGTAATGAGCTAGCCCGAGGAATAACCCGGCTACGGGCCCTGAATCGGAGAAATTCACGACTCTCTGACCTTCCAGGAAACAGGCTTGAGGGAACTTGGCAATGGCATGCACCTTCTCATCGTCGAACAGATCGATCGCTCCGCTGGTGCGCTGATAGAGCAAGTCCGCAAAATAAGTGTAATAACCAAACCCGTATTGCCAATAGCCGTAACCTTCTCGGCATACCCCATCCTCTTGATAACCTTGCAGGAAACAATCCAATACCGGGAAAACTCGTAACAGCACATCGGCTAATTCTTCCGGGTTGTCCTCCAGCATATAGATCGCGGCTGCGCCAATGGAACCGGCGCATACTGAAGCCCAGTTATGCGTAGAGGTTTCCCAGCTGAACATTCCTGGCCTCTGCATGGCAAAAGGCTGCAGCACACGCCCAAACACTTCATCTGCAATCCGTTTCTGAATCGCCGCAGGTAAATACGGCTCCAGCAGCCGAGCGATTTCACTTAATGCAAAGCCTGTCTCTGCTGAGAATAGATCGATTGCAACTTCATCCGCCTCCGCATACAGAGATTTGCGTCTGATCTCGCTAGTCTCCGTCTTACCGCTCAGATGAGCAGGTAAGCACCATGTGAATTCATTGCAGATCGCCCAGAGGATCTCTTGCAGAGCATCCATATAAGTGTGGTTGTCCGGTTCCAGCCAGACAGCAATCGCTAACCCCATCACTCTTTTCCGTCTCTCGAAGTAAGGCTGCTCATACTCTAATCTCGTCCCGGTCTCTTCGAACAATCGAAATAATGAATAGGTCAAGTCCGGAATAGGCTTGCGCAGCAGCTCACCCACATTCTCACGAATTTCTCCGACAAGCGTCGCATAAGTGTCCTGTTCATTAATCTCCTTGCGCTTCTCTTCTGCAGTCTTTCCCGCGAACAAATATTGTCGGGTCTGCTCCCCCTGACTGCCATTCGCCAGAGCACCTAATATTTCACCCCGGCTCATCACCATCGCCAAGTCCAAACACCTCTTTCTTGTTGGTGCTGATATTACCCTTTATGTCCCCTATATTCGACTGGTGTAACTCCCGTATTCGCTTTGAACAGCTTGATGAAATAGCTCTGATTATCATAGCCGAGCGCTTCCGATATTTTGCCTACGGAATGATTCGTCTGATCCAATAGCTCCTTTGCCCGCGTCAGCTTCATATGCGTCACATAGTCAATAAAGGTGCGTCCGGTCTCTTTCTTGAACAATCTGCTGAAATAGCTATTGTTCAGATGCAGATGCTCGGCCATCTCCTCTAGCCCGATTCGCTTATCCAAGTGAAGAGAAACATATTCCATTGCCTCGACCACCTCACTTCGGCGGACATTCCCGCTCCATTCATCGGTAGACGTCATGGCAGACTGTAAATAATGGATCAACCATTCCTGCAATTCATCCAGCGAATCCATCTCAAGAATCTCGTCATGCAGAATATCAACCGTGTAAGCAGGACGAAAATATTGCAAGGACTGCAGCTTAATTCTCAGATCGAGCAGCAGCTTCAGAATCCAGTCTCGAACTTGTTCAGGCGGGAACCTCTTGTCTCTCAAGAATCCCGTGAGCTCTTGAACAGCTGGCTCCAGACGATCGATTTGTTTCCCGAGGAGGATTGTCCTGAAGCTCTCATTCATTTGTTCGTATTTGGAAAAAATATCGTCCGCACTGAATGATAGCTGCTCCTGCTTAGTGATCGTCTCGTAGGGCAAATAAAACCGTTGTCTCTTGAAATCCAGAAGACGATTCAATTCCGACTTAATCTCCTCTGGAGTTTGTCCGATTCGTCCCAATACAAAAGACATGCTGATCTTTAGCGTTCTGCGAACAGAATTCTGGATGGCTTGCGCCAACTCCGTCGCTTCTTGAAAAGGATTAAGCTTCAAGCTTGACTTGTGCGGCATTAATAGAAACGATTCCTTGGAGCTGTAGGCGAAGTGGATCGCATCAGGCGAATGAGCAGCCGCTACCTCTCCTATAACATTGGACACAGCGAATCGCAGCGTCTCATCGGACACAAAGCGCTTTTTCACTTGGCGGTATCTTTCGATATAAGCCAGTATCGTCATACACGACTTCTCATCCAGTCGAAGACCGACGTTCTCCGCTTCGCTGCGCCATTGAATAGAGTCCAGAATAGGCTGATGGATAGTGCTGCGAATGAACTTCTCCTTCACTGCTTCGAGGCTGCGGTTCACTCTAAGCTCCAATTGACTTTGCTTATGACTCACACGAAGCTCTTGCTCCATGCTGTCCCTGAATTGGCCGAGCAACGAAGTGAGCATTTGGGGATCGAGCGTCTCTTTCACTACATAATCCTGCACATTCAGCTTGATCGCTTGCTGCGCATAATGAAACTCGCTGTGGCACGATAAGATGACAACTCGAAGATCAGGCTTCAGCTCCTTCAAGCGCTTGATCAACTCTAGTCCATCCATCTTGGGCATGCCGATATCGGTAATAAGAATATCTGGCATCGCTTGAATCGCGCCCTCATAAGCGTTAGCGCCATTGTCGTACAAGCCGTTCAATCGCAGACCGAGCTGTTCCCATGGGATCGTCTCGGACAGCAGCTCGAGCACCGGATAATCATCGTCCACCATCATGACCTCATACATTGAATTGTTCCTCCTCACGGTAAGGAATGTACATCGTGACCACGGTCCCTTCCCCAAGCTCGCTCTGGATATGCATATCATAATCTGGACCGAACTGCATCTTCATCCGCTCATTCACGTTAGTCAACCCTATGCTGGAAAATCCATTGGCCTTGCCGCGAGAGGAGTTTCCGCCGCTAATCAGCTTGTTTCGAAGCTCCTGCAGCTGTTCCTTCTCCATTCCAACGCCATCGTCTGACACACTCACAACGTAGAAGCTGCCTTTCCTCACGGCTCTGATGCGGATCAACCCAGACCGTTGATTGAGACCATGAATCATTGCATTCTCAATGATAGGCTGCAGAAAGAATCGAGGAACGACCGCTTTGAACGGCGGCCCTTCCAGTTCAAACTCCAGTTCGGCCCGTTCTCTTTGTCTCATGTTCATTAATTGCACGTAATCCGTCACAATCTCTACTTCATCGAAGAACGAGATATTCTCTTTCTTAGGGTCTATGGTTATTCGAAGCAATCGTGATAATGAGGTGAGCATAGCTGCGCTCTGCTTGTCTCCGTTACGCAATATTTTCATCCGAATCGAATTCAGCACATTGAACAGAAAATGCGGGTTGATCTGCGCCTGCAGCATGGCCATCTCCGCTTCCCGCTTGCGATTCTGGGTAATCGATATTTCCACGATCATTTCTTTTATTCTCTCCAGCATCTGATCGAAGGAACGACCCAGGCGCCCTACTTCGTCGACCCCTCGGATATTCGAACGGATTTCCAGATTCCCCATCTCCACCTTTTTCACAACTTGACCCAAACGAACGAGCGGGCTGGTGAATTTACCAAGCAAAGACAAGAGTAGAATCAGGAACAAGGCAATAAACAACAGTTGAAACGTAAATACTTGGCTAAAAATCGAATTAATTTTGTGTGCCGCTTCCGCGTAAGGCCTTAGCGAGACCAGATCCCATCCTGCGAAAGGCAAAGGAATGGAAGTGACCAAATAATCCCGATCCTCCATATTCACGATATTGGAGGATGGCTCGGCCTGTGCGGGTTGGGCATATTCAAACAATGTGCCTATCTTATTGCTGTTCGCATGTGAAATTATGCTGCGATCCTTGTCCAAAATCATTATTTCTTGTCCAGCCGCCATCTTCTCGAACAGCGGATTGATCTGATTCTCCAGTAAAGTCACTATCGCATATCCGTAAACCCCACCCGAGCCGGTCCGCAGCGTTCTGGCAACTGAGATTTGATAAGGATTGCGCGCTTTTTCTGTGAAGAAGACGGTAGGGGTAGCTTTGATCCAATACGATTGATAACCGATCAGTTGACTCCATTCGGGAGACCAGGATTCCTCGTACAGCTTCTTGGGATCATACTCGTAAGTAGGATAATTCGCGAACGCTTCCCCATTCGTAAGAACGATGGAGATAAACAGCTTGTCCCCGCCTACAACAGACAAGCTGTCCATGCGGGTCGAGATTCGATTCCATATATCGAACTGCTCGTATTCACTTCTACTGCCCATGCCCTCTTCCGATGCCGCTTCCTTAAGCAGCACATTCATCTCCGAATCCAATTGAATGAAGTTCGCAGCGTCAAGCATCGACTTGAGGGACTTACTGACATATCCCTCTACTAACCGGAGTGACTCCTGAGCGTTGGACATGGCTTGCTCCTGCACGGCAACTCGAGTCATGGAATTATAGACAATCAAAGATATATAGACAGGCAGCAAAATGCATAGAACAGATGCAAGCATTATCTTGGAGCGTAATGAGGAGAACGAGAATAGACGTTTCATACGAAATCACTCCAGTCGTGCTGCAAATAAACTTATTGAACCTTAGCGATTGAGTTCAGTTAGGCGCGTGGGAGGGCAAAAAGATGGGCTCCAATCGCTCTTGAAATCGTATTCTTTGAATTTATTTTCAGTTGTGAGAATATGATGTTCATATGCGACCGCTGACGCTTTTCCACTCCATCTTTCTACCTTTTTCTGTCCAACTTATATCCAATAATGCTATTTCTCTAAATTCTGTTTTGACTTGCTGAGATTTCAAAAAGAAGGGTGCGGATTAACATCCGGCACCCTTCTAGTATACCATTTTTCCTAATCCAACTCTGAGCAGGCTTACTTTTTGTTGCTGTCAACTATTTTTTGTGTACGCTCTTTCATTTTCTTAATCGAAGTATCGATATCTTGCTTACCTAAGATCAGAAGCTCATATTCCTCGTTAACCACTTTGAAAACTTCGGATTGATACGCAGCAGGAGGAATGATCTTGGAAGCTTTGGACATCGCTAGCACAGAGTTCAAGGAAGCTTTGTCAACCTTCTCCGGATTCTTCGTCTTAGCTAGGATCGTATCGATAATTTTGCTCATATCTTCGGACTTCACTTTGCTCCAGGAAGGAATATTTTTGCCCTGTACAAGCTGACCTTCTGTCGTATACCAACGAACGAATTTGTATGCAGCTTCCTTGTTCTTCGAGCTTGCTGCAACCGAAACATAGTCGGTAGTAACTGGAGTCAGACCGCTTGGATCGCTAGGTGCGTTTTTCGGATATGGAGCAACGGCTACATTGAAGTTCAACGGGAACTGTTCTGTTCCGCCGATCTCTGTATTCATCCAGCTGCCGATTAGAAGCATAGCGGCATTCTGATTGAAGAATTGCGCCCGGTACGCAAGCTTTTGCGAAATAATATCCGTGTACGGAGTAGAGGACTTGTCTTCTTTTTCCATCTTCACGCGCATTTCTAATGTTTTCTTGAACAGCGGGTTATCCAAGTTGGAAGTTCCATCTGCCTTAAGGAATTCTGTATTATCCGGTTGATTGCCCATAGCCAGCTTCATGAATTCCATCCAGCCGCCGCTTTGAGGACCATGGAAGTATACTCCGTATTGCTTGGTGGGACCGTCGCCTTTGGTCAATTTCTTAGCGTAGGTCATGAACTCGTCCCAAGTCCAATCTTTTGGAACTGTAAGGCCAGCTTCGTCTAATTTATTCTTATTGAGCAAAACATACCATGGGTTGAATTTACCTGGGAGTGCATATACTTTGCCATTCAAGGTCGTATCTACTTTGTATTCGTCGGTTACTTTATAGCCTTCTTTGGCGATGAAGCTGTCAAGCGGTTCTGCCATACCAAGGGATACACGCTGAGCGTAGGAGGCAGGGTCACTGAACATCAAGACGTCCATTGCGTCACCGGAAGCAGCTGCAAGATCGAGCTTTTTCAAGGATTCCTGAGTATCTCCCTTTTCACTCAAGATCACTACATCTACTTTAATGCCAGGATTCGCTTGTTCGAATGCCGGGATTGTACCAGTCCAGTTATAACCAACTTCATTACCGAACGTATACAGCTTCAGTGTAACCGGGTCTTTGGAGCCCGTGTCACCAGCTGCGTTATTCGAATCCGATGCCGTGCCGCATGCTGCGGTTATCATACTTACGATTGCTGCCGTGCTTGCAACTTTAGTCCATTTCCATTTGCTCATATCAGGAACCCCTCCCTAGGTGTAAAGCTACTGTTTTGTTTTGACGCAGAAAATATCAGAAAAGATTAAAGCTTATACGTCTGATATTTTAATAAACGCTTTCATCAGGAACATCTTCATTGTATCAACCCGAAACGTTCGTGCGATGCATCAATCTTGACTTGTTATATCACTTTTTTGACACGACTGTCTTTATTGTGTTACCCCTTGACACCTCCCGTTGCAATTCCTTCAATCACGCTCTTTTGCCCGATAATGAATACGATCAGGAGCGGGACAATAGCTGAGACAGCAGCTGTCATAATCAAGGAATAGAACGAACCGTTAATAGATGTGAATTTCTGCATCGCTAGCTGAATCGTATACAGCTTATCGGTCCGCAAGAATATTAACGGGTTCTGATAGTCGTTCCAAGTCCAGATGAATCTCAGGATTGCATAGGTAGCGATGGCTGGTTTGACAAGCGGCAAACAGATTCTGGTGAATATTTTCCAGTGACCGGCTCCATCGATTTTGGCGGATTCAATGAATTCGTTATGAACCCCCATGAAGAACTGTCGAAGCATAAAAGTACCCAATACACTAAAGCTGCTTAGAAGGATAAGGCCTATATGATTGTCAAACAATCCAATGTAACGGTACAAGATGAACTGAGGAATCAGGATGGCCTGAGATGGAATCATATAAGTAGCAAGGACGATGATGAATAAATATTTGCTGGCGTTAAATTGGATTTTGGAAAATCCGTAGGCTGCCATTGCGCTCACTAGTGCTGAGATCACCGTTGTGCCTACACTGACCTTGATCGAGTTCCAATAATATTTGTAAAAAGGAAACTGCCCGAACCATACTTCCTTATAATTCTCGTAACCGTTCCAGTGTCTAGGAATCCATTGAATCGGATAGCTGAACACTTCGCCTTCCAGCTTGAAGGATGCCGATAACATCCAGAAGAAAGGAAGCAGGAACAATAAACTGCCGGCTAACATCAGGATGGTTACAACCGTTTTCTTTATATCAATGCCCTGTCGCATGATGGCTCACTCCCTTCTTAATAATTAACCCATTTCTTCTGCCCGATCCATTGCAGGATTGTAATGATGAAAACGCATAGGAAGAGCACGATCGCCATGGAGGATGCATACCCAATCTTCAAGTTGACGAATGCCGTTTCATACAAGTACCACACAATCATCGATGTTGATCCTGCTGGCCCTCCCTGTGTCAAAACAGCAATGAGGTCGAACACTTTGAAGCTGGATATGATCCCTGTAATTAATAAGAAGAAAGAAGTAGAGGATAGCATCGGGAACGTAATGCTTTTGAACTGGACCCATTTGTTCGCCCCATCAATTTCAGCTGCTTCGTACAAATCCTTAGGAATCGCTTGCAAGCCAGCAATATAGACAATCATGTTAAAGCCAATGGACACCCAGATGGAGATCGTCATAACCGATGCCAAGGCAAAGGATGGATCGGCAATCCACTTGGGTGGATTCTCAATGCCGAGAGCCATAAGGAATTGGTTAATCGGACCGAATGAAGGGTGGAACAACACCTGCCACACAACTGCAACCGCAACAACACTGGAGATGTAAGGCATGAAGTAAGCTACCTTGAAAAAGCTTTTGAAGTAAACGAATTTATCAATCACAATGGCGAGAAACATAGAAATCGCTAGGTAGATCGGTACCACGAGCAGGAAAATAGCGTTATTGCGCAAGGAACGGATGAACGTGTCGTCATCGAAAAGTCTGGCGAAGTTTTTCATCCCGACCCATTTGAAACCATTCAGGCCTGCAACAAAGTTCCAGTCTCCGAACGAAAGAGCAATCGTAGCCAAAATAGGCAATAGCGTAAGTATAGTTACCCCGATCAGCATGGGGCTTACGAACAAAAAACCGGCCAAAGTTTCGCGGGATTGAATGGAGCTGAACTTGCGGCGCTTGGTAACGGACGGAATAGCCGTGTTCTTATCCATTGTGACCACCTCTTTTTCACGATAATGAATTAACTTTCCTCATTATAGAGGACAGAGGTCGAGATTCTTTAACGGTATATTGCCCAATTACATAACAATCTTGACTTTTCATTGTGCAAAATGGATAAGGGGGATTAGCGGTAGCGGGAAGAGTTCGAGGGAGAGGCAGCAATCAAGTCGTAAATACTGAATGACCACTCAAATCCAGAAATGTGGACATAAGTGGTCTTTGTTGAGGGCAAGGAGCTTAGGTTAGCGCGTGAAGGAACGAGGAGGAACGAGGAGAACGAGGAGAACGAGGAGAACGAGGAGAACGAGGAGGAACGAGGAGAACGAGGAGAACGAGGAGAACGAGGAGAACGAGGAGAACGAGGAGAACGAGGAGAACGAGGAGAACGAGGAGGACGAGGACGAACGAGGAGAACGAGGAGGAACGAGGAGAACGAGGAGAACGAGGAGAACGAGGAGGAACGAGGAGAACGAGGAGGAACGAGGTTAATCTAAGTTCGAGCGGCGTAACTTGGGAATTAAGCAGGAAAAGCCGGGTTATTTCCGGGCTGAGAGGCCTAGTTTGGGAATTAACAAGGAAAAACCTTGTTATTTTCAGACCGAGAGGCGTAACTTGGGAATTAACAAGGAAAAGCCTTGTTATTTTCAAGCCGAGTGGCCTAACTTGGGAATTAACAAGGAAAAACCTGGTTATTTTCAAGCCGAGTGGCCTAACTGGGAATTAACAAGGAAAAACCTGGTTATATCCAAGCTCAGAGGCCCAACCTGGGAATTAACAAGGAGAAACCTTGTTATATTCAAGCCGAGAGGCCTAATTTGGGAATTAACAAGGAAAAACCGGGTAATTTCAGGCCGTCCGTTCAATTCTGGCAATGGAAAGTATCACTTTTCCGAATCTTAAAAAAATTACATCATTTGTGATCACGTGCTTCTTCGATCCAGCCAAACACGTAGTCTAGCACCTGCTCGTCCTCTTCACGGGATAACACGTGGGGACGGTCTTCGTAAATGGTCATCGAGTATGGCTTGCCGACTGCGTCGAAAGCTTCAGCCAGGCGGTAAGCATGTGCAACACTCACATGCTCATCCGCTGAGCCGTGGATGATGAGCACCGGTGTGCGAATCTCATCCGCCCAGCATACCGGCGAGCGGCGATCGTACGCGCCGGGGTCTTTGCGCGGGTGGCCCACCACCCGCTTCAGCATGCGGCGAAGGTCCACCCGCTCGTCGTACGTGAGGCGGAGGTCGCTGACTCCGCCCCAGACGACGACCGGGCCGACGCCCGGGCACTCGCGTGCCGCGAGCAGCGCCATGAGCGCGCCTCGCGAGAAGCCGATCAGCGCTGGCGCGATCGGCAAGGCCTCGGGCAGCGCGCGCACAAGCTGCAAGGCGGCGTACAGATCGTGCCGATCCTCGCCGCCGAAGTCCTCGCGCCCCTCTCCTCCCTCGTTTCCTCGGTAGAACGGGGCAAAAACCGTATACCCGCGCCTCGCTAATGTGACTAGCCTTGGCACGCGCACCATACCCACACCGCGGATCCCACCGCGGCAATAAACTAGCGGCGGTCTCTCCGCTCCGTCATCGCCCGCCATAAGATACCCCTTTACTCGCAACCCTTGGCTCGTGTAGGTGATCAGTTCCAATCGCAAGCCAGGCGCAGGATCGGGTAACCTCTCACGCTCAATCGCCAACTCTATCTGCTCCGGCTCACGCCCTTGGTCGTGCTCGCTCTCTTGCTCGCTCTCTTGCTTGTTCTCCTGCACTTGCCCCTGCACCTGCACCTGCCCCTGCTCCTGCTCCTGCTCCTGCCCCTGCTCCTGCCCCTGCCCCTGCTCCTGCTCCTGCCCCTGCTCCTGCCCCTGCTCCTGCCCCTGCTCCTGCTCCTGCCCCTGCTCCTGCTCCTGCTCCTGCCCCTGCTCCTGCTCCTGCTCCTGCTCCTGCTCCTGCCCCTGCTCCTGCTCCTGCACTTGCCCCTGCTCCTGCCCGTGCTCATGCTCCTGCCCGGGCTCATGCTTCTGCCCGGGCTGTATACTATCATCCATATTTTGTATATTATGTACTTTTATTTGTTTCATTGTATTTCCACCTTTGACACCGAGTAAGGACATCCGCTAGACTTGTGAGTAACGTTTAGTTTAACACGCGAAAGGTAGTTGAACCATATGAATCCGGCATTTGATCAAGAATTTGAAGCTCTGGTAGAGAAATATGCTGAGCTGCTCACGGGCAAATCATCCACCATCATGATCGACAAGGTGACCAAGTGGGCCATCTACAATCATATTCATAAAAGCATGCCAGCCCTTACCGCCCACTGGGGTCAGAGTCATCCTGAAGCCAAGCGTGAAGTACGGCTGTTGTTCGAAGAAATTCGTGATTTGAATCAGGCGCAGCGCGCACACTCTCAGACTTCTGGAGCAACTGGTACTGCTAAGGAAGACGAGAAACAGGAATAAGTGGCATATTATCTGGCAGTCCTTAACCGTTTATAACCGTTAAGGATTGCTTTTTTTCATTTATTCAGGAAAAAATCATTTCAACTAAAAAGTACCGTGGCTTCTTCTCCCGAAATGTCTATACTATACAGGTAATCAAAAATGATTCGGAAGGATTGATGTAAATGTCCAATTATATTGTTTTCACTCCCACTGCAGGTGTCCTCGGATAATAATAAGTTGTATGCGAGGATTCCTGTAGAGATTTTGTCTTACCAATATATAATTACCTTTACAGGAGGATTCGATCATTGAATTTAGAAACTTTAGGCTGGAACCAACATTGGGAACAAGCCTTTACCCCTTATCAAGAAAAAGGCTATAGCGCAGGACGGGTAGCTTTGGAGCACAAGCATTTGTACCGTGTATATACGGGAAAGGGTGACGTGCTGGCAGAAGTATCCGGCCGTTTGAGATATGACGCTATTGGACGTGCGGATTTTCCGGCTGCCGGAGACTGGGTCGCCCTGTCTGAACCTATAGATGAAGGCCGAGCTATCATACATGGCATCCTGCCCCGCTTCAGCAAATTTTCACGCAGAGCTGCCGGCAACACTCCTGAAGAGCAAATCGTAGCTACTAATGTTAATACAGTGTTCCTCGTAAATGCTTTGAATCAGGATTATAATCTGCGTAGGTTAGAGCGATATCTGGCCCTCGCTTGGGAGAGCGGTGCGAGTCCGGTCATTATCCTTAGTAAAGCAGATCTATCCGAAAATGTAGAGTCGGCCATAAATGAAGCGGAAGCAATTGCCCTCGGAGTACCTGTCCATGCAGTCAATGCTCTCACAAATGAGGGTATCCAAGAACTCGCCCCATACATGGGCTTAGGGCGAACGATAGCTCTACTTGGATCATCAGGTGCAGGTAAATCAACACTAATCAACCGACTTTACGGCAGTGAAGTTCAAACGACTGGTGATATTCGACAGGGGGATGATCGCGGCAAACATACCACCACACATCGTGAGCTTGTCGTTCTGCCCTCAGGTGGATTACTGATTGACACGCCCGGTATGAGGGAGCTGCAACTATGGGATGCAAACGAAGGTATGAGTTCAACCTTCCACGATATTGAAGAGCTTGCGGAACATTGTCGGTATCCCGATTGCAAGCATGACAAAGAGCCTGGCTGCGCGATCAAAGATGCCTTACAAGACGGAACACTTGAACGGAGCCGGTTCGATAATTATGGAAAGCTTCAACGGGAATTAGCTTACCTCGCCCGCAAGGAGAACAAGTCTTTGCAGATTGCCGAGAAGAACAAGTGGAAAAAAATCCACAAAGAAGTGAAGCGTCACAATAATCGTCCCTGAACTATTGATAACGAATAGAATCCCTCTTGTTAGCCATTCTAAGAAGGTGCGTCAACTTCATAACGAGAGGGGCCATTCCTGTGACAACGTCCAAACGCCGCAGAGAGAACGCGACCAAAATTCGCAAGCAAACACACCATCCTCATGGGAAAATCAAATCTCTAAAGGAACTCTCCGAAGAATAAGACGAATCACCTCTTATGATGACTGATTGCATTAACAATAACCTGACCGGGAATTGATCGGTCAGGTTATTTATGGTGGGGATCGGTAAGTTAAATGAGCGGAATGGATGGAAATTTCTTTATCGTATCCATCACCCGCGGGCAAACGGTCACTCCTCCTCAGTCCGGTTATTTCCGCTTCGGAATTGTCGTACTTACGTACCCATCATCCAAACATAGTTTGGCTATGTACAACATTTGTCCCGTATGCTCGGAAATGTGAGTAGCTACCTGCAAAAGCACATCCGCATGGGACCGATCTCTATTCCTTACCCGTTGCTTTTGTTCAAATTGCTCGGGCTTCAAACCCTTGGTCGTAACGATCAACTCTGCAAACATATCTCGCACCATAGAAAGCAGCTCTTGCTTCTCTACGTACATCTTATCAAATTCAGAATCTCGGTCTCTGACCAATTCCTTTTTGAGGATTCCTTGACTAACTCTCTCCTGGATGTTACCACGGATATGCACAATCAGATTAGCTATACTATTGCTGTTCTCGTTAGGATTCCAATTCAACTGCTCCTCATTGAGCTGTTCAATCGCTTTCATCATCCTCATCTCAAGCTCTTCATACTTGTCGATTAGCCATGTTCGCATAAAGTCTACATTCATTTTCAGGCTCCTCTCGAAATATAGTTACTAGCTAACGAGTTTCTGATAACAAGAAAACCCCCGGTTCACGGAGGAGTTCATTATATCTATGAGGTCTGGAGCTTGCGCACGTCAACTTCCAGCTTAAATAACCTTTCTTGAAGCAGCCCCACACGATGTTCATTGTCCTCAAGCCTGGATGTGAACTTATTGTCCATCAGTTGCAGCATACCAACTACGTCTTCTGCTTGAGTCTGCTCCATTCGATCCATTTGCTTGAGCATCGTTGTAAAAAGTTGACTGTGAGTGTCTAACGTCTTGAATACTCGATCGAAATGTTGACTGTGTAGATCAAGCTGCTGGCTGTGCTTGTCCAGGATTTGGCTATGCTTGTCCAATTGCTGTGAATGTCTGTCTAACACTTCGCTGTGCTTGTCGAGAATTTCACTGTGTCTGTCTAACACTTCGCTGTGTTTGTCCAGAATTTCACTGTGTCTGTCTAACACTTCACCGTGTCTCTCCAGAACTTCTCCTTGCTTGTCTAACTGTTCCTTAATCGGCTGAAGCTCTTCTTTCAATACTTCTCTAAACATGTGTTTCAAATCATCCATACTCTCACCTCAACATCAGAATGATGTTCGACTTAGGAAGCTTTCTCTTAGTTTATTATATTGGAATTGGAAATGAAACGCAAACGTGCGTTCGTATTTCTTGGCTCCTACATCCCTTACTTGCTCGCCATCCACGCTGCATGAGCCAAAGCCAAACCTCCGCACAGTCCTGCATTATCACCTAGACCTGGTGGCACAATATATTCGTCGATTTTACTAGTAATCCACTCACTCTGCACGTACCCGTTCAACATCTGCTGGACTTGCCCGTGTACCAAGGAGAACAATTGACGCTGCTTCATAACTCCGCCGCCGAACACAATCTTATGCGGGGATACGAATAGAATAGCATGAACGGCTGCTTGCGCGAGATAGTAAGCTTCAATCTCCCATACTCGACTGTCGTCCGCTAATTCATGCCCTTTTTTACCCCATCTCTTAGCAATCGCCGGCCCTGCCGCCATTCCTTCAAAGCAGTCGTTATGGTATGGACAGCATCCAACAAACGTATCGCCAGGATGACGCTTTACTGGAATATGCCCCATCTCCGGGTGTACCAAGCCATGTACTAATCTGTCCTCGACATAGATTCCCGCTCCAATTCCCGTGCCCACAGTCACATAAACGCAGCTGCTTAAGCCTTTGGCAGCACCCCATGTTGCTTCCCCCAAGGCTGCAGCATTAACGTCTGTATCCCAACCAATAGGGCAGTCGAACGATTCCTTCAGCTTGCCTAACACATTATATTGGGACCATCCGGGTTTGGGGGTCGTCGTTACATACCCATATGTAGGACTTGCGGGATCTGGATCAATCGGACCAAACGATCCAATTCCTAACGCATCCAGCTGCTCGTCTCGAAAGAACGCCAGTACTCTTCCTAATGTTTCTTCTGGATCTGTTGTGGGAAATTCTGTTCTCGCCAATACTTCACCATGCTCGTTCCCAATACCGCAAACGAATTTCGTTCCCCCTGCTTCTACCGATCCCAGCTTCATCTCGTGACAACTCCCCATATAGTTAGTTATTCTGGCACTTCGTTATTTTTTGTTAAACATTCGATTCGCGATCAGCTCAAAAAAATCAGGAAACAGTGCCGACAACTTCGCACCAAAGCCCATCACCCAAGGTAAATCCACGAAAGAACGACGATGGTGAATGGCATCTGCCACCGCTCTGGCCACCTGCTCGGGCTTTAGCATAAACCGGCGTATATTACGCACATAATCTCCGTTTGGGTCCGCTTGCGTGAAGAAAGGTGTATCGATAGGACCTGGATTAATAGCCGTCACGGCTACCCCTGTACCAACGAGCTCCTGTCTTAGGCTATTAGTGAAACCAAGTACAGCATGCTTGGAAGCGGAGTACGCAGTAGATTTGGCCGAACCGATCTTCCCTGCAATTGACGCCACGTTAACAATCTGTCCCTTCCCAGCTTCAATCATATAAGGGAGAACTGCCTTTGTACATCTCACCGTACCCATATAGTTAACATCCATCATGCTCGTGTAATCAATAAGCGGAGCATCCAGAATACGATCAAAACGCCCGAATCCTGCGTTGTTAATCCATACGTCGATCCCGCCAAGCTCGTGTACAACACGTTTCACAGCCTGTTCGACCTGCTCGTCAGAAGTTACATCAAGCTCATACAAGCTAGTAGGGCCGCTGATCCGGCTTGCTGTGTAACGTAGTCCGTCCATATTCCGCCCGAACAAGGCAAGCACGGCACCCCTTCTTCCCAACTCCACTGCAATTTCCGCGCCAATTCCGCTTGAAGCGCCCGTTATTGCGATCACTTGTCCTTTCACTTGATACCTTCCTTCCTCTCAACTCAGCGTAAGCATATGCACATGCCTAAACTATACCACTCTCGAACCATACAAAAAAGAGGCCTCAACTTGCACCTCTTCGTGATTTTCTATGTAATTAACACATGTATGTTCAGTTCACCGATCTGTTCCATAATGAGCGGAATCGTAAGGGCCTTCTTAGGCGTGAAACCTGCGGCCGTCGCTGATTGCACCAGCTTAGGAGGTGTAATGTCTACGCGCACTCCTTGGTTGTACAGAATCGTACTAGCGTTACCGCTGATCATATTGCCAAGCTCCGATATAGCGCTGTGCGTCATGTCATCCATCTCGGAAACGTGGTAGCCTCCCATCATAGCAGACACAAGCTTAAGGGCAACTTCTTCATGGAGTCCGAATACGATGTCCCCCTTCATTTGACCGGTCATGCCGATCTGAATCCAGATATACTTCTCTACGAACTTGACGTCTTTAATGCCAAGCTGTCCGGTCGTCGGCCGTATTTGGATTAATTGTTCCAAAACGATTTTGGCGGATTCTAAAAAAGGATTGATGTACTCGGCTTTCACTCAGTTTGACTCCTTTTCGACAAGTTTCTCATGCGAAGGTACCAAATTTATCATTTTTCTCATTATACTCGAGTTTGAAAGTCATGTATACTGTTTTCGCATGTAGGTAATCGTGCTTTATAATGGGTCGTAAGTCTCATTTATGAAATAAAAGACTCGGATTGAACGGGAAACAGGAGCAATTTAAGATAATATTAAGATCATGCTTCAACCAATATTAAGATTTCTTGCTTATACTATTGCTTGTGAGATTGTTAGGAAGAAAGGAGCCACCATGTCTGGAGAAATCATTCTGCTTGTTGACGACGAAAAAGATATACTGGACCTGCTCGAAATTTATTTGAAAAACGAAGGCTACACGATTGTGCAGGCAGCCAATGGAATAGAAGCGCTTGAGGTGCTGCGACACAAAAAAGTTGACCTTATTATTCTGGATATCATGATGCCTCGCATGGATGGGATTCAAGCTTGCCTCAAGATCAGGGAAGAACAAAACATGCCCATTATTATGCTTTCCGCGAAGAGTCAGGATATGGACAAAATATTCGGACTAAGCACCGGCGCAGACGACTATATGACGAAACCTTTTAACCCTATGGAGCTTATTGCTCGGGTAAAATCCCAGCTGCGCAGGTATAAACGGCTTAATGTAGCAGCGCCTCCAAAGGAAGACCAACTCGAGATAGACGATCTAACGATCAACACATCCACCCATGAAATTCATGTGGACGGTAGGGAAGTGAGGCTAACCCCCCGTGAATTCGCTATCCTTGAGCTATTAGCCCGGAATCGCGGAATTGTCTTCAGCATTCAGAAAATCTACGAGTCCGTCTGGAACGAAACATTCTATGAATCCGATAATACAGTGATGGTGCATATCCGCAAAATCAGAGAGAAGCTCGAGGAAACGCCAAGGCAGCCTAAATACATTAAAACGGTTTGGGGGGTAGGCTACAAAATTGAAAAATAGATCTATGTTTAATCCTTTCTACTGGACCTCTCTCCTCTATGGCTTTGGCAAAGATATAGTCCGAATGGTCCGCAGCCATGTTGAACATAGTATTCGGCTGCAATTAATGCTTGCATTCGGGGTTTGCCTTGGACTAGCGGTCATCGCTAGTGCAACCTCTTCACCTTTTTTCGCCAAGGTTAATAAATCCTACTCGATTGAGTATGATTCCGGCCGGCAGTCGATCGATAACCGGACACGCTCCATACTTAACACCCTGGAGTTTGCTACTGGACCGAATGCTCCACCCGACTCCGCAACAACCGAAAAAGCGATCGCCAGAGTGATAGAAGATAACAGCTGGGAAACGCTCAAGGTTATGATCGTCGATCTGGATGGCAAAGTATTGCACAAGTCCTCAAATGCACCCGAGAGTCAAGTCGATCTGCACGGTGTCATCCGTAATGCCATGAATAACCGGTTGAACGACAACCACTATCGCAATCAGGAATACGTATCCTTTTATCCGCTCAACATCAAAGACACCCGAAACTATTTGATCGTATCCGGGATGCCCGAGCCAAGCATCGTTCCCCTTGCTGTTCAGGAGAGCATGCTGCCTTACGTAGTAGGATTGATTGTATTCATTGTGAGCTTCTTCTACCTTACGAAACGTAAAATGAAATACATTGAGGAGCTGGCCGGCGGGCTAATGGAAATTTCACGGGGCAATCTGGATTTCCGGATCGTCAAGAAAAGCAACGACGAGCTGGGTATTCTGGCACAAAGTATGAATGAGATGACCGAAGTGCTCCAGCACACGATAGAAGAGGAGAGATTGGCGGAGAAGACGAAGACAGAGTTGATCACGAACGTGTCTCATGACCTGCGTACACCGCTTACACTCATTATGGGGTATTTAAGGCTTTTGAAGGACCGTAACTATACGGATCAGCTGCAAGCGGATTCCTATGTGAATATAGCCTATAGCAAATCGGATAAGCTTAAGGGATTAATCGAGGATCTATTCGAATACACGAAGCTGTCCAACCGCGGAGAGACGCTTAGCTTGAAAAGAGTATGTCTGAACGAGTTGTTGGAACAACTGCTGGAGGAGCATGTGACTCATGCGGAATCCAACCAACTCACGATCTTCCGAGCACTGCCCTCTGAGAAAATATGGGTGGATCTGGATGCGGATAAGATTATTCGAGTATTCGACAATCTGATTACCAATGCCGTGAATTACAGCTTCAAGCCTGGTCAGATCAAAATCGCTATGTTCCGCGATAAAGACTTCGTCCATGTTTGCATCAGCAATCGGGGTACTCCCATTCCACAGGCTGAACTGGAGCGTCTATTCGATCGTTTCTATCGTCTTGACGAATCTCGCTCTTCCGAAACCGGCGGCGGTTCAGGACTTGGACTGGCGATTGCCAAAAGCATCATAGATTTCCATGGAGGCCAAATCTGGGCCGAGTGTGACGGTGAAGATATTCGCTTCTGGGTGAAGCTGAAGCTGATTTAGAATAGAGACTGCCCGCTCGGGCAGTCTCTTTATTTTACACATCATTAGATAACAAAAAGGTCGACAAACTGTTGCACAGGGGTGGATTCCAGCTGGTTAGTGTCCGCGCATAGATCCACGATGGCTTTCACTTGCCTTGCCGGAAAACGGGTAGCCAGATTGGCTTCGAATTTGCTTGCGAGCAGCGGAACTCCTTGGGAACGTCTCCTCTTGTGCCCAATCGGATACTCTACCTCTACCTTCGATGTTGAGGTGCCATCTAGGAAGAACACTTGGACGCTATTGGCAATGGAACGTTTGTCGGGGTCAAGATAATCTAGAGAGTACCGCTTGTCCTCCCTTGTTATCATCATTTGTCTCAATACATCGATCCTCGGGTCTGAAGCAGCCGCATCCTCATAATGATCAGCAGTCAGATTGCCATAGAGGAGAGCGATTGCCACCATGTATTGGAGGCAATGATCGCGATCTGCTGGATTGTGCAGGGGTCCTGCTTTATCAATAATACGTATGGCGGATTCGTGAGTCACAAGCTCAATTCTGTCCACTTCCTCCAACCTGCCGATGACTTCCGGATGGAGCTGTATCGCGCACTCCACTGCAGTTTGAGCGTGAAATTCTGCAGGAAACGATATTTTGAATAATACATGCTCCATCACATAGGAGCCGTACTCCCTCTCCTGCGTTAAGGAATCCCCTTTGAACAGCACATCCTGGAATCCCCAGGTTCTAGCGGTTAATGCAGATGGATAGCCCATCTCACCTTTAAGCGCCATTAGCGCCAGGCGAACAGCCCGGCTTGTAGCGTCGCCTGCCGCCCAAGACTTACGGGAGCCTGTGTTGGGTGAATGTCTATATGTGCGAAGCGGATGCCCATCTACCCAAGCTTGTGAAACGGCAGCTATTATCTCGTCCTTTGAACCTCCGAGCAGATGGGTAACGACAGCAGTCGAAGCGACTTTGACTAGAATGACGTGATCAAGACCAACGCGATTGAAGCTATTTGCCAGTGCGAGAACACCTTGAATCTCATGGGCTTTGATCATTGCTGTCAGCACATCTCTCATTGTTAAGGGAGCTTCCCCCTTGGAAACCTTTTGTCTGCTTCTATAATCCGCTACTGCCAGAATACCACCCAGGTTATCGGAAGGATGCCCCCACTCTGCAGCAAGCCATGTATCGTTATAATCGAGCCAACGAATCATACAGCCGATGTTGAAAGCAGCCGTGACGGGATCCAGCTGAAATTGGGTTCCGGGCACTCGGGAGCCGTTCGGGACAATCGTTCCAGGAACAATGGGTCCTAGAAGCTTAGTGCACTCCGGATAACGCAGCGCAAGCAGACCGCATCCAAGTGTATCCATCAGACATAATCTGGCGGTCTCATAGGCTGCGGTGCTATTTATTTGATCCATCGCCACATACTCTGCAATATCGATCAACACTTGATCGGGTTCAGGTCTTGCATTGCTTTGGAAGTTATTGGACAAGAAACCCCTCCTCTCTTACTCCGAGTAGTGATGTCTTTACAGACGCTGATCCATTGGAAGCCATGGAATAGGATCTGGACCGGTGTAATCGGCGCTCGGTCGAATTAATCGGTTGTTGCGGCGCTGCTCCATAATATGAGCAGACCAACCGGTTATGCGTGATATAACAAACACTGGAGTAAACATTGAAGTAGGAATGCCCATCAAGTGATAAGCCGAGGCACTGTAGAAGTCCAAATTCGGGAACAGCTTTTTCTCCCTCCGCATGACCTGTTCGATACGCTCGGATATGTCATATAACCTCATATCCCCAGCTTCTTCACTAAGCTTCCTGGACCATTGCTTGATGATGTCCGATCTCGGATCAGAGTCCGTATAGACGCGGTGGCCGAAGCCCATAATCCTCTGTTTGCCCGCAAGCATCTGAACAATCCCTTCCTCTGCTTCAGCTGGCCCTTGGAAGCCTTCAATCAGCTCCATCGCCGCTTCATTCGCTCCGCCGTGCAGCGGTCCTCGAAGGGTGCCAATCCCGGTCGTCACCGCTGAATAAAAGTCGGACAACGTGGACGCTGTAACACGTGCTGCGAACGTGGAAGCGTTGAACTCATGCTCGGCATACAGGATAAGCGACACATCCATCGCCTTCTTATGTAACTCGTTGGATTCGTGTCGGTGTAAAAGTCGAAGAAAATGACCCGCTACACTCTCCTCCTCGGACGATGAGCCAGTCTCCAGCCTAATTCCGCTCGTGTGATAGTGATGCCAGTACATCAGCATGGAGGCAAAGCTTGCCAGCAGTCTGTCTGCAACATCCCGCTTGGTTCTCCTGCCGTCTTCTTCCTCTGGTTCGAATGAGGCCAGGACGGAGCAGCCTGTTCGGAGTACATCCATAGGATGCGAAGTAGAGGGCAGCTGCTCCAAAATGGCCAGCAACCCTTTGGGGAGCAGCCTCAGACTGGCAAGCTTCCGTCTATATTGCTTCAGCTCCTCCTGGTTCGGAAGCTGTCCGTTCAGGAGCATATAAGCCGTCTCCTCGAATGAACCGGAGCTAGCAAGATCATGAACGGAATAACCGCGGTAATGGAGACCCTTTCCTTGTTTGCCGACTGTAGAAATCGCAGTTTGACCTGCGATCACATCAGCCAGTCCGCCTGTCTTATGAACGGTCATTATCATTCCCCTTTCCATGCTGCGCACCAAACAGCTGATCCAGCTTTTGTTCATATGCATAATAATGCAGGAAATCATAAAGCTCCGATCTGGTTTGCATGAGATCGACAACTCTCCGCTGCGAGCCGTCTTGGCGGATGGACCGATACACTTGAAGTGCTGCTGCACACATGGCGCGAAAAGCGGATAATGGATACAGCGCCAGTGACACTCCAACCTGTCCGAGCTCCTCTACACTGAACAGGGGCGTTTTCCCGAACTCGGTAATATTCGCTAGTACTGGGACTTTCACTGCCTGTGTGAATACCCGGTATTGCTCCAGATCCGTCATCGCCTCCGGAAAGATCATATCGGCTCCTGCTTCAACACACGCGCATGCCCGCTCAATTGCCGCATTCAAACCATGGGAAGCCAATGCATCCGTTCTGGCCATAATGACAAAATGCGGATCTTGCCGCCTGGCATCAACCGCTGCCTTTATACGGTCCACCATCTCTTCCTGGCTGACAATCGCTTTATTCGGACGGTGTCCGCATCTTTTGGCTGCAACTTGATCCTCAATGTGTATCCCTGCTGCTCCTGCTCGAATCATTTCCCTTACAGTGCGGGCAATAGGGAAAGTACCCCCGAAGCCTGTATCGGCATCGACCAATACTGGAAGCTCTGTCGCACTTGTTATCCGATGAACGTCCTCCACTACATCGTGCAGTGTCGTGATTCCTAGATCGGGAAGCCCAAAGGATGCGTTGGCAACACCCGCCCCTGATACATACAAGGCACGAAAGCCAATCTGCTCTGCCATTATGGCCGAGTAAGCATTAATCGTGCCCACTACCTGCAACGGCTTCTCTATGTCCAGCGCCTTCCGAAGGCGCAAACCCGGGGATTCGCCCATTCCAATCACCGCCTCCTTATTTAATCTCTCAGCAGTTGGTTACCGATTACAATCCGATGAATTTCATTGGTTCCCTCGTATATTTGGGTCACCTTGGCATCCCGATACAACCGTTCGAAAGGCAGCTCCTTGGAGCAGCCTTCAGCACCAAGCAATCGTATGATCTCACTTGTTACGGCGACAGCGGTGTCGGAGGCGAACATTTTGGCCATCGATGCTTCCGCGGTGCAGACGATGCCTGATTGCCGCAGGTAGGCTGCTCGGTACACTAACAATCGAGCGGCTTCGGTCTGGGCATTTAACTCCGCGAGACGGATAGGGACAATCGGCAGCATCCACGCTGCGTGTGATTTGGATTTGGCCGTCCTGACAATAGGAGCTGAATAGGCTCCAAGCCGAGTAGAAGCTGCCTCCACTGCAGCTTGGGCAATGCCAAGCGCTTGAGCCGCAATCCCGATCCGGCCTCCGTCCAATGAGCCTAACGCAATGGTGAAGCCTTGACCCTCCTCGCCCAGCCTCTGATTAACGGGTACCTTCACTCCATCCATCAGGAGTTCACATGTATTGGACCCGTGAAGCCCCATCTTCTTTTCTTTGATTCCGATTTGAAAGCCTGGCATATCCTTTTCAATTATAAAAGCGGTAATACCCCGTGCGCCTTTGTCGGGATTGGTCACGGCAAACGTCACATAAATATTGGCAGCACCTGCGTTCGTTATGAAGATCTTCGCACCATTCAGCACGTAATGGTCTCCGTTATATACGGCCGAGGCTCGTATGGAAGAAGCATCAGAACCAGCGTGAGCTTCCGTTAACGCAAAGGCCCCCAGCCACTCTCCCGACGCCAGTCTGCTTACATACTTCCTCCTTTGTTCATCTGTTCCGTACTGCATAATTGGTAAAGTCCCAACGGACGAATGCACGGATAAGATGACACCTACCGCAGCGCTTATTTTTGATATTTCATGAATCGCCAGGATATAAGAAATAAAGTCGGAGCCCGCTCCTCCCCATTGAGTGGAAATAGGGATCCCCATGAAGCCGTTGCGAGCCATCAGTCGCACAAGCTCATGAGGAAATTCATTGTTATTCTCCATATCGCTTATACGAGAGGCAATTTCCGTCTTGGCAAAATGTCTCACGGCCTGCTGCATCGCTGCTTGTTCCTTCGTGTAACGGAGCTCCATGTGTTACCCCCGGCTGTCTTCATAGATGTAAAATCCCCTGCCCGACTTACGCCCGAGCCATCCTGCAGCTACATATTTGCGCAAAAGCGGACAAGGTCTGTACTTCGAATCCCCAAAGCCTTGATGAAGCACTTCCATGATTGATAAGCATGTATCAAGTCCAATCAAATCCGCTAGTGTCAAGGGTCCCATCGGATGGTGCATCCCTAGCTTCATCACTTGATCTACCGCTTCAGGCGTCGCTACTCCCTCATAAACGGCATAGATCGCTTCATTGATCATGGGCATCAATAGGCGGTTGGATATAAATCCGGGGAAGTCCTTGACCTCCACGGCCGTTTTCCCTAACTGCCCAGCAAGCTGTTCGATCCTGTCGAATGTTTCGTCAGACGTTGCCAGCCCCCGGATAATTTCGACTAGCGGCATTACAGGCACTGGATTCATGAAATGCATCCCGATTACACGCTCAGGCCGATCCGTTGCTCGCGCAATTTCAGTAATAGAGAGTGACGATGTGTTCGTGGCTAGAATAGTGTTCGGGAGGCAGATACGGTCCAACTCCTGGAAAAGGGCCTTCTTAATGTCCAGCTGTTCAGGAGCCGCTTCGATGATGAGATCTACCTGTCTGACATCGACTTCTAGATCCGTTGATGGTGAGATTCGCTCTAATACTTGGGTTCTCTGATCCTCTGTCATCCGCCCTTTCGCTACAGTCCGGGACAAGCTGCTGCCAATACTGGTAAACGCACGTTGAACGGCTCGATCATCCACATCATGTAGCGTGGTCTCAAATCCATGCTGAGCCGCTGTCTGGGCAATCCCGCTTCCCATTTGACCTGTGCCAATGATCAATATGCTGCGGATTGGAACGGGCGCTTGCTTAGAGTCCAGTATTGGCTCCCCGGTTGGGGTTGGTTCTTTCATCTGCATCGGTTCCACCTGCCCTTATCCGTCCACTTGAATCAATATGGCATCACCTTGTGCTCCCCCGCTGCAGATCGCCGCTATGCCAAGTCCGCCTCCGCGTCGTTGCAGCTCGCCAATTAGAGTGAGCACGATTCTAGCCCCGCTTGCCCCAATCGGATGTCCGAGCGCAATCGCTCCTCCGTTCACATTGACCTTCTCCTCTTCCCAACCCAGCAAATGCCCGCTAGTCAGAACAACAGCTGCAAAAGCTTCGTTTACCTCAAAGAGAGTAATATCTTCCAGTGTGAGCCCTGTTCCCTGAAGGAGTCTGCGAATGGCTAATGCAGGGGTTGCGGCAATATATGGCGCCTCTGATCCAATAGTTGCATGGGCGATTATCTTAGCCATTGGCTTATAGCCCGCTTGCTCCGCCTTATCCTTCGACATGACGAGCAGTGCTGCCGCCCCGTCGTTAACGCCTGGAGCATTGCCGGCCGTTATCGTGCCGTTCTTATCGAAGATCGGGCTAAGCCTGGCGAGACTGGCAGCGTCCGAATCTGCTCTTGGGGATTCATCGGTGATACACAGCTGATGAACTCCATCTCGACCGGCTGCCACCGCCGTTACTGCGGCGATTTCTGCTGAGAATTTGCCTGCTCGAATAGCCTCTACTGCTCTTAAATGGCTTCTTAATGCCCACTTATCCTGCTCTTCCCTGCTAATTCCGTATTCAACCGCTGCTTGGTTGCCATGAATCGCCATATGAACATCGTCAAAAGCACATTGCAACCCGTCTCTAATCATCAGGTCCATGAGATTCGAATCCCCTGAGCGGAGTCCCCACCGTGCTTGGGGGGAAAGGGCAATCAGGGCATTGCTCATACTCTCCATCCCGCCTGCAATAAGGGTGTCGGCATCGCCGGCGCGAATGATCTGGTCCGCCATCGTTATGGCGCGCATGCCTGATGCGCAAACTTTGTTGATCGTCTCCGCTGCAACATCCCAGTCCAGCCCGGCTAGCCTTGCAGCCTGACGGGCTGGATTTTGCCCCGCTCCCGCTTGCAGCACCATTCCCATAATGACACCATTTATATGCAAAGCACTTGAGACTGCGGGTTCAGCATCCGCTCCTTTAGACATTCTTTCTTCTGCTCGAAACAAGGCTCCTCTTATTGCAACAGCACCGAGCTCCACAGCCTTCAGTTCTTTGAGGACTCCACCGAATTTGCCGAAGGGTGTTCTAGCCCCTGCAACAATAACCGATTCACGCACTGCGGCACCTCCTGACCGTTTGTTACTTATCTATTTAGAAAAACTTATCCTCGGAAAGTAAACTTGAGATCATACTGGCGCGCATTTCCAGTGTCCCTTCGTTTGCTTGCAAACATCTTGCATCCCGCATATATCGCTCTACTTCAAATTCCCTCATGTAGCCGTAACCTCCTAACACCTGGACTGCTTCCAGGGTGACGAACTCTACTGCACGGAGAGCGAACATTTGGGCCATAGCCGCTTCTTTCAGATAGGGAAGGCTGTGATCCATACGCCATGCCGCTTGGTAAGTCAGAAATCTTGAGGCTTCTATTCTCGTCGACATATCGGCCAGCTTGAATGAAATAGCCTGCTGCTGCCCGATTGGCTTCCCGAACTGCTTGCGAACCTTTGCATAAGCGATCGCAGCCTCCAACGCGCCTTGGGCCAGGCCGACGGCAAGCGCTGCGGAGCTCATACATCCGATACTAAGTGTGTCCATGGCAATCTCTAGACCTTGACCATCACATCCAATTAGATTCGTGCAAGGAATTCGGCAATTGTCCATTCGGATTGCAGCCGTGGTCATAGAACGCAGCCCTAGCTTCTGCATCTTAGGCCCAAAACTGAGTCCCAACGTCCCCTTCTCAACCAGAAAAGCGGAATATCCTTTTTTTCGCTTCATGGGTTGACCCCGCGCGAAAACAACGTAGATATCCGCTTCTCCTGCTTGATTTACATAGTCGATTGTACCGTCAAGAATATATTGTCTACCATCCGCAGTTGCGGTTGCCGTAATGCCAATCCCCTCGTCTGTTGTTGCATCCCATCCGCTACACTGGGCAATCGCTCCGGTTCCAAGCCGTGTTCCCTCTGCAGCAGCCTTCAACCAGGATTTCTTCTGCACTTCATTGCCGAATTGGTAGAGCGGAAACGCGCAATATCCGATATGAGCAGCAAGCATACCTGCAGTTGACGCGCATTTACGGGAGAGCTCCTCCAGGACTATAGCATAGGTTACATAATCGCTGCCTGAACCGCCGTATTGCTCCGGCCACGGGATACCGGTAAGTCCCATCTCCCTCATCTTTTCAAAAATTTCTCGATCAAACTTTTCCCTCTCATCCCGGTCCATTGCTGACGGCGAAACCGTGGATTCAGCAAACCCTCGGATGACTTCACGGGTCATCTCCTGCTCATCAGATAAATGGAACTGCATTCGCCTCCCTCCTTTCCCTGTTACCTGAACTGAGGTCTTATATCAGTGTATGAGCAAAACAGAAGCTCCATGATAGCAAACAACCCTCCGCCAGCTAACCTAAGCTGTGACAGAGGGTTATTCGTGCTATAGCACATATTTATTTCGCTTGCGGAATTACTCACACAGCCTGACGCTCGTCTTCGGTTTGTTTCATTACTAACTGCTTGTACACCGTATTCCCCTGCATTAATGATTCATGACTTCCGGTCTCCACAACACGGCCGCCATCCATAACGAAAATCACATCTGCATTACGAACCGTAGACAATCGGTGAGCAATCAGAATAGTCGTTTTGCCAAGCCGACTCTCGTCTAGCTGCTGTTGTACTTGACGTTCTGTTTCAAGGTCCAACGCAGAGGTTGCTTCATCAAGGATCAGAATTTCCGAATCACGTAGAAAAGCGCGAGCCAGAGCAAGCCGTTGACGCTGTCCGCCAGACAGTGTAATCCCTCTTTCCCCAATCTCCTCATCAAACCCTTTCTCCAATGTTTGGATGTAATCTAATATTCTTGCCTTTCTGCAACAATCGATTAACTGCTCCTCCGTTATGCCTTCCAGACCCAGAAGAAGATTGCTTCGAATCGTATCGGGAAATAAGAAAGGCTCTTGAAATACAATGGTAGTCTTCCGGGTCCAATCCTCACGCTGAATATCGTTAAGGTCTATTCCATTTACACGAATAGTACCTCCTGTTGGCTCGAAAAAACGTATTAGCAATTGAGCAACAGTCGATTTTCCTCCACCGCTTGTTCCAACGATGGCAACCTTGCTGCCGATCGGGATGTTCATATTAAGAGAATTCAGCACCGTACCTGCTTCATCCGAATACGCGAACGAAACCTGGTCCAATTGTATAGAATGGATAGGTTCGTTTAAGGAATGCTGACCCTGTTCGATCTGCTCGCCCTCCAATAAAATCCGCAGTCTTTCCGCTGATGCCATCCGACCCGATACATTCATGAAATTATTAAACAAATTCTGAAAAGAATTCATCAACTGCGCAGTAAATTGGTAGACGACGACGAACGTTCCTAAACTGATAGAGCCGTGTATAACACCATATCCCCCGATCCCAAGTATAGCGACATTAATCCCCCACTTTACTGGTTCGCTAGAAAGAAGTTGACGATTGACGATCTTCCCTTCACGCATCACTTTATCGAAGTAAGTCTGGAACAAAGTATTATACTTGCCTTTTCCCACTCTTGCCTGTCATATGCGATAACTTCCCTAGTGGCGGAAATACCTTCTTCGATATGTACCGTGAGCTTGGACTTGTGCTCATACATCTCACTCGTGGCCTGTTTCAGCCTTGGAGCGAAATATTTACTTAACAGGATGTAGAAAACTCCTAGAATAACAGCTGATAGCAAAACATACGGACTCATTACACCCATAATTACGAATAACAAGACTACGTAACAGAGATGTTGAATCGTTCGAGTCACCTGCTGCGCAAGCAGAAAAGTTACGTTCCAGCAGTCATGTGTCATATAATACACGTAACTGGCAATACGCTCCTTTTGAAACACCTTCATAGGGATGTTTTGCATGTAAGAAAGCAGTTTATTCGACAAGATTACCTGCACGCTTGAGATACATTTGCCAAGCAATGTCGCTACACCGACCCATAACAAGGTAAATGCCACAAACAACACAACAAACAGAGTAATTACACCGGGAAGCTTATCGTACTGTTCCGCAAGAAATACATCATCAATAATAAGCTTCTGTACGCCAATCGTACCCAAAGTGACGGCTGCCTGCACAAGCATGAGGAACAAGCTGAGCAGGAACAGCCATCGGATGGGGTAGACGATCGAGTACAGCCAACGCAAATTAGCTTTCACTTGGGCGACACCTCCTCCAACATAGGGACAGCTGTTTGTTCCCCTTCTAGCAGCTTGTATAATAACCCTCTCTTAGAGATTAGCTCCTCATAGGTTCCTTGTTCCGCTACCGTACCTCTATCCATCACTATGATTCGGTCATAATCCATAATGGTGGATAGCCGATGAGCCACGGTAACCGTCGTCCGGCCATGCATCAAGTTCGTTAGCGCCTTCTGCACCTCTAGCTCACTTGCTTGGTCTAGCGCCGAAGTTGCTTCATCCAGCACCAGGATGGATGGGTTCTTAATTAACATACGCGCAATGGAGATTCGCTGTTTCTGCCCTCCGGACAACTTTATTCCCCGTTCGCCAACAAGGGTGTCATATTGCTGAGGCAGCTCCATGATGAAGTCGTGCGCATAAGCTGCTTTGGCTGCCTCAACGATCCTCTCATCTGAAGCTTCGGGCTGACCGAACTTAATGTTTTCTTTAATTGAGGCGCCGTATAAGTAAGTCTCTTGGAACACATAACCGAGTGCTCCGCGAAGCTGAGAGAATGTAAGCCGCTTAAGTGAGACACCGTCTAATTTCACTTCTCCCGATACGGGGTCATAGAACCGTCCGATGAGCTTCAAGGCAGTTGATTTCCCATTCCCGCTAGTTCCAACTAATGCGACCCTTTCACCAGAACGGATATGGAGGTCCAAATTGTCCAGTACATTCGGTCGTGAGGGATAGCCGAAACTAACCTTTTCAAAATTAAGCTCACCTCTCACCAGTGGCAGCTTGACCGGATGTTGAGACTCTGCCACATCGGGCTCCAGCTTTTGGAACGAGTACAACCTTCTGGCGTTCACCATAAGTGCTCGTTGTTCCGTAATATCCGTCACGATATTGGTCATCATTAACAGCCCATTAAAGTAATACAGCACAAAAGCAATGAATTCTCCCACACTGAGGCTGCCATTTCGAATCATAAAGGATGCAATAATGAACACCGCTACGGCACCAAGATAATAGGTAAATCTTCGAAACGCATCGCGGGACGACCATACCGCCCAGAATAGAATACCATTACGGGCAATTTCCTTGGTTTTATGTGCGTAGCTAGTAAAAGCCCAGCTCTCGCTTCCATGAACCCGGACCTCTCCGATCCCGGACAACAAATCATAAATCCGTTTATCTGCCTGCTTATGAAGCTTGTCCCCTTCGTTAACAATTGCCATTGTTTTCTTTTCCAAGAAAGGGCCAAGAACATAATAGAAACAGAAGGAGACGAGCATAATCAAGGTTAACCTATAATCGATCATGGCCATCAGCACTATGCTGAGGAGAACAAACAAGCTTTTCCACACAATATCGGGCAAATATTTCCGATAAATATCTTGTACTTTGGACACATCCGTATTGAAGAGATACAAGGAGTCGCCTACCGCATTACGCTCAAAATAGGAGAACCCCAGACGTCGCAACTGTTGGAATATATCCGATTGCAGGTCGCGTGAAGCTTTTTCCCGCAATATTCGTTCGAGCCTGTTGCGCAGCGCCATGAAAGCGAACATAACAGCTAAAGCCACACATAATCCAATCAACATTTGCTTGAACAATATCGTATCCTTACCAGGTAGAACCGTATCAACAAAGGCTTGGATCAATTTGGGGATGACTAATTCGATTCCTACTACGAATATTCCACTAGCGATCAATAGTACCAAAGACAACCAGTACGGCCTAACATAAGAGATGATCCAACGATAAATGTGAAAAGATGTAAGTTGGTGTGCGGTACTCTTATTTGTCGTGAGTTGTGGCACTTGCTCCATTTGAACCCCCTATATATTGGAAGATGTGATTCACAGTATTCGACGTTAATTCCCAACTACCTCTTTAATCATCTGATAAATATTGCTTATACTTTTTCTTTCCGTATAGGTGATCAAGCGGTACAATAATGAGAAAGTCTAATAAAAAAGGATGATACATAATGGCAGTGAGAAAAATCGAGCATATTGGAGTTATGGTTCAAGATATGGCACGCTCTATTGCATTTTATAAAACTGTAGTCGGATTGGAGTTGCTTGGAACTTTAACGCACTCGAATGGGATTATTGAGCTTGCTTTTCTAGGTGCGCCTGGAGCTTCTGAAACCCAAGTTGAATTAATTGAAGGTTATCCGGGAAAGCTTGCGGATGAAGGCCGTGTGCATCATATCGCATTTACGGTTGACGATTTGGATGCGGAAACAGAGCGCGTAGCAGCATTAGGTGTAACTTTCCTTGAGGACGCCTCTACAACATTGCCGAATGGAGCTCGTTACCGCTTTTTCTATGGACCCGATGGTGAACGGATCGAGTTTTTTCAACCCGCTTCTTAGGCTATAATGGTAGGAGTGTAAGAAAAGGGGTGGAACAACCTGAATATCAACCAGTTGGAAACATTGGTGACCATATCGAAGACCATGAGCTTCCGTAAAGCTGGGGAGTTGCTGAATTTGACCCAGCCTGCGGTGTCCGCTCAAATCAAGAGCCTTGAAGACGAATTCAAAGCCGTCCTGATTGATCGCAATCAGCCTGTAACCCTAACGGACAGCGGACTAGTGTTCCTGCATCATGCGGAAAGAATGCTTCGGATTGTAGAGGATTTGAAGCAGCGATTGTCTGATCTTACCCATAATCCGCAAGGTCATATCCACTTGGGTACAACAACATCGATCGCCATGCAGATTCTTCCAAGAGTACTGTCGTACTTCCAGAATCAGTTCCCGCTTATCAAAACGTCCATACACTCCATGACTTCTACGCAAATTATGACGAGTGTGGAGAATGGTACGATCGATATTGGAATCGGCTACTTATTCGAAAGAAGCCCTCAGCTTGAAACTTCTATATTGTACTATGACTCATTCGAGCTGGTCGTCTCTCCCGATCATCCGCTTGCGAAGCGCCCCCATACAACTGTAGAATCCTTGCGTGACATTCCATTTATTATGTTGTCGCCTGAGACTGCAGGACGTCGCTTCGTGGATCAAGTATTTCGCAAGTTTCAACTGGAGCCTCATATTGTGATGGAGTTATCCAGCAGTGAAGAGGTGAAACGGATGGTGGAATTGAACCTGGGTGCCGCTATTATCTCCAAGCTGTCTACATCAAATGAACTGCGGTTAGGCACGTTGCGGATGATTCCGATCAATGAATTTCACATTAACCACCCGGTCGGTGTCATTTATAAATCAGGACGTTACTTGAGCTCCGCTTTGCAGCAGTTCCTGAGCGATTTGAAGGGTATGCCTGAGATTAATTTTATTGGATCGGAGTGAGTGAGCAGCAGTGTTAAAGTTTGATTTGCATACCCATCACGAGCGATGCGGTCACGCAACAGGCAGCATTCGCGATTACATTGAAGCGGCTGTCTCAAGAGGATTACAGGTAGTCGGCATATCGGATCACTCCCCTTATTTTGCCAGCGACCAGGAAAGCCCATTTCCGCTCATCGCAATGGCCAAGCGGGATTTCAAGGTATATGTAGATGAGGTGCTGCGCTTAAAGGAGCAGTATAAGGGGAAAATTGAAGTATTGCTCGGTGTGGAATCGGACTTCTTTCCTGATTATGCCGAGGTGTATAGGAAGGTATATGAAGGGTATCCGTTCGATTATATTATCGGATCCGTCCATCAATGCGGTGGTGTCAGCATCTTCAACCGGAGACGCTGGAAAGGCTTAAATGAACAACAACAAATTGCTCAAAAAGAATGCTACTACGACTTAATCCAGCAATCCGCCCGCAGCGGGATGTTCCAGATCTTAGGGCATATTGATGCAATGAAAGGCTTCTACCCAGCATTCTCTGCGATCCAGACGAGAGCGGTTGAAGACACTCTGCGTATAATCGGCGATTGTGGAGTTGCGATTGAGATTAACACTTCCGGCAGCACAAAGGATGTTGGCGGCTGGTACCCTGCAGACGACATCCTTGAGATGGCACTGCATTACGGAATTGATGTAACCTTCGGCTCTGATGCGCATATTCCTTCCCGTGTGGGCGATGAGTGGGACTTGGTCGCAGCCCGATTGAAAGAAATCGGTTATAAAGACTGGGTATTCTTTCGTCAGAAAGAGCGGGTCAGGGTTAGTTTGTAAGTAAATTTACTTATCTAATTCCAAATGAACAGGGCCGATTCCGTACTGGAGTCGGTCCTGTTCATTGATTTGCGGTTTTTTCAACACTCACCTTAATGGATAAACAAGCTGCACATCTGCATCCGCTAAGCTTTCATAATAGCAATAGTTATGGTCAGCGCCGGCTATACATAAGATGCGTTTTCCTTCATGCTGCTTGATCGCATTTTTGATTCGCTGAGTCATAATGAGATGCCTATTAACCCAACGGAAAATATGCGCCTTCGGATTCACTTGCTCCAGCCACCTATATTTGGCTCTAGCAATCTCGTCGTAAGCAAATGAATTAAATGGAATCGGGCTCTGATCCCAAGTAGATAATTGTTTCTCAAACCATGTCTCTCGTTCTGACTCGAGCTGTTTTCTTTGCTCTGAAGGATAGTTAAGAAACGGGTCGAAATCCCACCACACATCAAGCTCAAGCCAATCAACAGGGATGAATTGGATTCCAGTTTCTGCGCATAACGGGAAGATGAGTCTCCAATATTCGCTTGCTGGTTCCGCCCAATAAGCTTTGTATGCTTCATCCTCTGACTGCCAGTAACCTTCACCAGCTTTTCCTTTTGAATATAAGTCCCAGGTTACCGGAAGAACCTCTCCGCAAATGACATCAGGAGCAAATTCCATTATTAATTCCTTTATGAATTCTAATGTTAATCCATACTTATTCCGCGTTTCTTCATCATGCATAAGGCCTAGAATACCAACTGTTGTTTTGCAGTTAACATCGACTTCTTGCATCTACACCCCACCTTTCAAATTAGCCATTCATCTAATTTAATATATATCTAATTAATAAAATAGGCAATAACTATACCTCATTTTTAGACAACAAAAAAACCGCTTACTAGCGGTTTTAAGTTAATACATATAGAAAGAACTTACAGTGCTCTTAACTCATCCCCAAAATGCACCAGACTGATCTTGATCTACTCTCCCTAACTGTTTCTCAAAATCATGATCAGGTTCAACCTCTGGGTGCTGATGCCATTTATCCTTGCTATCTCTCCAATAAACACTCCATTTGTACGTTTCTTTATCGAATCGGAATTGTACACGATCCAATTGAATCCAGCGATCTCCTTTACTTCCCATTCGCTCTTCCAACAAAGTCACGTTATTGCCTCTAAACTTATAAATCAATTTCATTTCATTTCTTATTTCTTTGGGAATCTTGAGTTCCACATAGTTTTTTAGTATGCGGTCTATTCTTTTCTTAGTAAATTCATCTAACATATCTGACATCACCTGTACGAATTATTTATGTATCAACTCTTCGTACTTTACCATACTCGCATAGGTTTTTGCTCCAAATTTGTTACAATTGTCTGGAATATTCCGTAATTTATTGTTCTGCTGGCAACAAGCTGCGCAAATCCTCGATATCTGCAACAAGATGAATGTTGTTCATCGTCCTCATCGACCCCGAGATGATCCCAATCAGACGGCCCTGCAAATCGATGATCGGTCCACCTGACATGCCGCTAACAATTTGTGCTGAGGTCAGGATTCGATCTCTCCCATTAATCTCAGCCTTTGGGTTATTGACTATTCCCTCTGTAATAATGGGAGTATTTTTAAGAGGATATCCGATCGCATACATTTTCTCTCCATGCTTCACTGTGTTTTCCCTGATTTCGAGAACTTTATAAAAGGGCTGCTTACCAGTCATGGATTGCGGGTCCGGAAGTTTGAGAATCGCTACATCCTTCTCCTCATCAACATTCAATACCTCAATTGAACTAACCGTACGACCGTCACTAAGCGTACCTTCGATCCGTTCTGCATCTTTCACAACATGGTAGGCGGTTGCCGCTATCCCGTCTTGGGATAGCAGCACGCCTGTTCCAGTCGATTTGATTGTATCATTCTCATGTAGAACTCGGATATAGAAGACAGCACTCTCGGAGCGTTCATAGATTTGTTCTGCATTGTACTGAACATGCAAGTCTGCGTTTGCACTCATGAAGATGATCATACTGGACAAAAGGGAAAGGACTACACATAGAACGATTAACTTTTTACGCATCTTCTTCCAACCTCCATTCCGTTCCTTACCGTTACTTCACTACAGCCATAATATCCTCATAAGCCCAGTGGTCAGGGGTTAGATCGTTATACTTCACGGGTGCGTTTTGTTTGGCAGCTCCAATGATCCGATTGATTACTACTACAGCCTGTGCCCTCGTAATCTCTTCTTCAGGTTGGAAGGTACCATCTGGGAAGCCATTCACATAACCTGCAGCGGTGAAGGCATTCACATATTTTTCTGCCCAATGGCCCTTCAAGTCAGATAGAATAGTCTCCCCGGCATTCGTAATATTCAGCTTAAGCACTCTCGACATGACGACCACGAATTCTGCTCTAGTCAGACCTCTTTCCCCACCGAATTTGCCATCCGGGTAACCATCGATAATACCAGCCGACGCGAAAAACGCAACCAAATCCTCAACTCCATCAGAAACATCACTGAACAAGTTGCCGACCGACACTTCCTCCATGTCTAACAAAGGTGCAATAACCTCAATGAGCTCATATCTGGATATGGCATTGTCCGGTTTAAAGGTCGATTGGTCGTAGCCTGAAATGTATTTCACCTCGCTTGCATCATTCTTCATCTCATATTTGGCATTCTCTGCCTCATAATTGATCGTTATGACTCGATCATCCTTGTCTGTTATAGCTTTGATGGTCATCTTCCCCTTGATTAACAGCTCTCCTTTGAATTGAGGGCTATTCTTGGTAGGCGTTGAACCATCAGTTGTATAATAAATGATCTGACCTTCCGGAGCAGTCAAATTCAATTTACTGTTCCTCGGTACGATAACCGGAGTTTTACCGTCACCAGATGCGGTTTCTTTGCCAATAACGGCTCCAATCGCAGGCTCCTTGACAATCGGAGGAGGTATGAATATTCCCCCGCCCCCAAAGGACACCTGCCGCGTCCAAACCCCTGATAACACTTCGCTGAATTCCTTCTCCTCGGCAATCGTAATCACCTTGATC